>Ga0207419_1000330_pt1 | contig 40305 bp, 35 predicted proteins | sample ElkSloMetagenome_4_FD_184723 | JGI IMG/M metagenome (GOLD analysis project Ga0207419, IMG submission 184723) | Hot spring microbial communities from Elkhorn Slough, Monterey Bay, USA - MD2A (version 2) | ecosystem: Environmental > Aquatic > Marine > Intertidal zone > Estuary: Microbial mat ...
CAATGTCCAGACCTTCTAAAATAGGATTTAGCGCTAAGTCTAATTCATCTGTGGCCGCATATACTTTACCATTTTCTATTAGGGCACTGCTTAGAATACGATGTTGATCGTATTTGCGGGCTAGTATAATTGTTTTTTCTAATACATCTTTGGCCTTAGTATAGGCTTCCATAGCTATATAAGCCATGGCTTCATTTAAGTTGACTTCTGAAATATAAGATTCTAAATTTTCTTCAGTATACAAATTTTTAGATGCTTTGAAATACTCAAGCGCTGAGGTATATTCATCCTTGTAAAGATGAAGCATTCCTTTGATATTGTAAGTTGTCGCAAGGTTGGGATAATCGTCGAGTTCCCTTTGTATTTGTATGGCCTTAGTTAAGGAATTATTGGCTTTATCTGGTTCATCTAAAAAGTATTGTACCTTGGCAAGTTTTGTGTATATAAGCCCTTCGCTAGACTTGTCTTCGATTTGCTTAGCAATTTCTAATGCAGAGTTAAGACTATTGGTAGCGTTATAATAGTCATTTCTATCTAGATCTATTTGAGCTTGATCTAAACGTGATTGAATGTCTAATACAAGCTTGTCTTGATCTTTCGCAACATCAAGTTGAGCTGCTAAAAGGCAAGTATAACAGGCTAAAACTACAAATATTGCATATTTGACTCGGGACATTTAGCTGAATTTTAAAATCAAATATAATTAAATATTCGATAAAAGTGGTGATTTTTCCGATAAATAGCAAATTAAATCTAAAATTCTGGAACTATATCCCGTTTCATTATCATACCAACCCACAATCTTAACCATATCTCCAATGACAGAAGTCATTTGAGCGTCAAAAATACATGAATGAGGATTGCCTATTATATCTACAGATACGATAGGATCTTCGGTGTATTCTAATACGTTTTTAAATCTTGGGTTTAATGAAGCAGTCTTAAATAAGGAGTTGACGCTTTCAATAGAAGTTTCTTCTTTTACATTTAGAGTGATGTCTGTAAGCGATCCGTTGGCCACAGGAACTCTGATTCCGCAGCCCCCTATAACGTTATTCAACTCCGGAAATATTTTAGTCAACGCTTTAGCTGCTCCGGTGGTAGTGGGCACTATAGACTGGCCAGCTGCTCGGGCTCTTCTTAAGTCGTTATGAGGTTGGTCATGTAAACTTTGATCTGTTGTATAAGAGTGTACCGTGGTAATATAGGCTTGTTTAATACCATAATTAGAGTTAATGAGCTCCAGCATGGGTGCCGCATTATTAGTGGTACATGAGGCGTTAGAGAGGACTCTTTCTGCACCCGTAATTAAGTGATCATTTACCCCAAGCACTATAGTTTTAATGTCATCGTCTTGTGGTGGAACACTAAGTATAACATGCTTTACCTCAGTTTTTAAATGCCCTTCTAAATCCGCTATGGCCTTAAATTTTCCAGTACATTCAATTACGATGTCAACATCGTGTTCATTCCATGGAATGTCCGATGGGTGGTGCTCATTCAGTAGAGGAATTTTGGTTTGGTTAACTATGAGGTGCTTTGAATCGCAATTAATTTTTGCTTCTAAAACACCGTGTATACTATCGTATTTAAGTAAATGCGACAGAGTTTTGGTATCAGCCAAATCGTTAATGGCGACGATGTTGATTTTTGGATGTTGAAGTGCTAGTCTAAACACACGTCTCCCGATACGGCCAAAGCCGTTAATCGCAACGTTTATCATTTAATTAATATGTTTTTGAGCCTTATAAGAGGATCTTACAAGAGCGCTACTTTCAACATGTCTAAATCCTAAATCTAGGCCAATGGCTTTGTACTCGTCAAATTGCTCTGGGTTGATAAATTGTTTTACTGGTAGGTGTTTTTTGGAGGGTTGCAAGTATTGGCCAATAGTTACCACATCTACATCATTAGCTCTTAAGTCGTGCAAAGTTTCTATGACTTCTTCACGAGTTTCACCTAAACCTAACATAATTCCGGATTTGGTGCGTCGCTGTCCTTGAGCTTTCAAATATTTTAATACCCCCATGCTACGATCATATTTGGCCTGAATTCGTACCTCTCGCGTTAATCGTCTTACCGTTTCAATATTGTGTGAAACCACCTCTGGTGCTACCTGTATGATGCGATCAATATGCTTTTCAATACCTTGAAAATCTGGAATAAGCGTTTCTAAAGTGGTGTTAGGATTCATGCGTCGTATGGCTTTAACCGTTTCTGCCCACATGATGCTTCCCATGTCTTTTAAATCGTCTCTATCTACACTTGTTATTACAGCGTGCTTTATATCCATAATTTTAATAGAACGCGCTACTTTTTCTGGCTCATCCCAGTCCAGAGTTTCTGGACGTCCTGTTTTTACCCCGCAAAAACCGCATGATCTTGTACAAACGTTACCTAAAATCATAAATGTAGCTGTGCCTTCTCCCCAGCATTCGCCCATATTTGGACAGCTACCTGATGTACAAATAGTGTTGAGTTTATATTTGTCTACTAAGCTTCTAAGTTCGGTATACTTTTTCCCTGTAGGTAGTTTTACTCTAAGCCATTTGGGTTTGCGTTCTGGTAATATATTTGAAGCTACAGCTGTTTCCATATCATTTTTCTTTTTCTTTTACAAAGATACAAACTTAATATTGAAAATTAGGATAAGGATAAGATATACCATAAGGAGAAAGCCACCAAAAAACTGATGCCCACCCATGACCAAATTTTTAATCCTAATTGAGGTTGCCACGCCTTAGGTGTCAAGCGGCTGGTAAGTAATTTGTAATTGGCTATAGCGAAAAATGGCGCGGCTATAAATGATAGAACTGTAGCAACTTTCACCAGTGTGATCATATTAGAGCCAAAAAAGAATGTGATGATTACCGTACCTATGGATAGGGCTCCTAACCAATAATAGTACCCATTTTTAAATTTTGTTTTTAATAAAAGCTCAGTACTTTTATGCATTACTCGAGGTGAAGCATCTAAAGTTGTTATGGTTGTACTAAACATAGTAGTTAAAGCTGCTATGCCAATGACTGCTCGGGCATTTGGGCCTAAGCTATTGGTATATAAATTAATTAATTGACCAGAAAATTCAGCAGCCTTAGGACTGAAATTAATAGGGCTGTGGTACATAACAAGGTAACCAAGCATCATAAATGCCAGCCCTATAAGAATGGTGCTAAAATAGCCTAAATTAAAATCAAAGAATACAAGTTTGGCGCTATAGTTAGCTGTTTGTTTTTGCTTTTCTAAGGTCCACATTGATTGCCAGACCGAAATGTCTAAAGGTGCAGGCATCCAACCCATGAAGGCTAATAAAAATAGAATTTCGGTATTATTTTTTGGAACTACTTGCTTTAGACTCACCTTAAAATTAAAATCTGTAAAGGCCATGAGAACGGCAGTTATGGTGCTAATAGTTAAAATTATGACTACCCATTTAATTATCTTATCTAAGGTGTGATATTTGCCAAAAAGAAGAATTACCAAGCAACAAATTAAGGTAATAATGGCATAAATCGCAGTACTTTGTATTGGAAGTCCTACTACTTTAATGGGGCCAAAGATGGACTCAGCTAGGCCAGCTGTTACAATGGTTACGGCAGCTTGTATTGTAAAAATTGACGCCAAATTTAGTATGAAATAAGCGCCTAAGATTAGCTTATGCAATCGGTAATAACCATGTATTAAACTTTCGCCGGTTGCCATGGCATAGCGCGGGCCAAAGTGAAAAAATGGGAACTTCATAAAATGAACTAAACCTAAGACCCATATTAGCCCTAAGCCAAAATCAGCACCAGCTCTTGTAGACTGCACCAAGTGAGAAACCCCAATAGATGCGGCCGCAAACAATAAACCTGGGCCTAATTTTTTAAACCTAAAAGTCATTATTATTTATAATTTGTGCTAGTAGCTTTTTGGCACGCATTAGTTTCACCTTAACATTACTCATGGGTTCATCTAGAGTTTCAGAAATTTCTCTGTAACTAAATTCCTTGAAATACCTTAGGGTAAGCACCTCTTGATAATGCGGTTTTAATTGCCTTATGACTTTTAGTAACGAGGCTAAATTTTGTTGTGCTATAAGGTGATCCTCTGGTGTTGGCGCATCATCTACGATATTAACTAGTGTTTTTTGTTCGGATTTGTCAGAGGTTTGAACACTTGTGTGTTGTTTTCTTACTAAATCTATATGCAGATTTTTAGAAATTGCAATGAGCCAGGTTTTAAAATTGTAGTCTGTATTATAGGTATGTATTTTGTCAAAAGCTTTGGAGAAGGTTTGTATGGTAATATCTTCAGCATCATTTTCGTTAGCAGTGCGCTTTAATTGAAAAGCGTAGACATAGGGCCAAAAGGTATCCAATAAGAACTTGTAAGCGCCTTGATTATTATTTTTCGCTTTTTTTATCGCGTCTTCTACTTCCAAAAATTGGGTTTAGCAATTAAATTAAGAATAAAGATATAGAATTGACAACTAATTAAAGCAATTTCTAATACCGGAAAGAGGTAAATAAGTTGCTTATCTTGTAAATGTTGTATTGAATGGCCGTAGCTGAAAATGTATACCATATATCGTAGCGCCAGGACCACAAAAACCCATATTGGTGGACTGCTAGTTATAACTATGGCAATGAACAATACAAAAAATAGTAACTGGCTTAAGGAAAAAAGTCCCAAAAGTAATTTGTGTTTTAATTTAAAATGACCTGTTGTTATCATATGCCTCCTTTTTTGAAATATCCAATCCTTAAAAGATATTTTAGATTTAGAATAGGTGAAAGCTGAAGGATTATCACATACAAACGTATGTTCTGAATCTGCCGTTTCATTTACAAAAAGATAATCATCACCAGATTTTAAATGCATATGATTTTTAAACCCTGAGTGCTCAAAAAACAGTGATTTGCTGTAGGCCAAATTTTTTCCAGATCCCATATAGGGTAGGCCTAATTTAGAAAGCCCCATGTAGTTTATGGCAGTGATAAGATTATCATACCTTAAAAGCTTATTTAAAAAGGAAAAAGGTTTTTTGTAATAACCACTATAACCAATCACTATATTTTTATCGGTTGACAACTGTTGTGTCATAAGTGCGAGCCATTGGTTAGATGCGGGTTGGCAATCCGCATGCGTAAAAAGTAATAATTCATGCGAGGCAGCTTTAATGCCTAGAGTAAGCGCATATTTTTTATTACCCCAAAACCGTTCGTTTGGGGCAACATTTACCACTTTAATATTTTTATGCGTGTTAGCAAACTCTTTCATAACGGCTAGGCTATTGTCTGAAGAACTATCGTTAATTAAAACAATTTCGTAAGCCGAGTAATCTTGTTTGCAAATTAAAGGGAGCTGTGCTTTTAGAGTTTCAGCCTCATTTTTAACGCAAATGATGACAGAAACAGGGAGTTGTTTTTTAGAGGAAGGTGGTTGTTGCTTTTTATGAAATCCGAACCAAAGAGAAAAGAAATAGCAAATTTGAAATAGGGCTATTACCAGAAAGCTGTAAAGCAAAAGGTTAGCCATATTCATTCAAGACTAGTTATGAGAGGGCTCTGTGCAGTCTTTGTATTCGTCTGGTGTTTTACCACAAAACCCGCAGGACTCACCTTCTTGATTTAACATAGGGTTCTGGCTGGCGCACGTTCCTGCAAATTTACCGTCTTTTTTAGACCAAATTTTAATAGTAATTCCCGCAATGGCTAGTGCTAGTAATCCTAAAGTTAATAATACAAGTTTCATGATATTAATACTAAAAATTTCTCTGCAAAGATACAGTTTTTAAGCTTTTTAGCATAAGAATCTTAAATAAATAAAAACCGCTCTCTATGTAAAAATATAGTAAAAAAAATACAGATAACTAAATAAAGCGAGGTATTTGTTCTAACCTACTATTTATTTTTCAAAGAAATCTCTGCAACTTCTGTAGATTGCTGAATACTGTCTTTGTTCTTTTCGCCAATCATTATACTCAAGGCCAAAGCGTCTTCAACATAAGGAATAGGTTTTAAATTGCGGTCACTTTTATCTAAAATACCTAAATTAACCATTTTGTCTTGTACCTCTGCCCAAATTTCGTACTGTTGATTTTTAGGTAATTGTGGTAAAGTAATCACATCAATCATAGAGGTTTTATCTACAGGATTAATGTAGGCTACAGTTTTTAGATTTTTAGCTCTTGCATTTCCCGTAAGCACATATTTTTTGGCATCTGGGTTATTAAGTTTTGTTAATTGCGCTGCGAGCTGATCTAGTTTCGAATTGTTTTTATCGATATCGCTTCTTAAGTCAAAAATTTCATCAACGATAACGTTGTTTTCAGCTTTTAAAGTTCTATTCTGTTCGTATAGTACAAAAGATGAAATCCCAAAGAGCACTGCAGCCACACTTGCCGCTACAAAATACCAAGGAGTTCCTCGTTTACGCTCTAACTTTATCACCTTGGGTTCTTCAACTGAAGAATCAATTTGGTCTAGAATACTATTAAGACTTTCCTTTGGCGCTTCGGCGGCCGTATATCGTGCCATTATTTCTAAATTCTGTTGTAATTCTTCATAGGCTCTTTGCGCTTCAGGATAATGACTTAAAAAATACGTTACTTTTTCACTTTCCTTAGGAGTGGTCGCTTCTACTAAATACTTTTCAAGTAAATTAGAATTTAAGAATTCATGTAGTTGTGTTTCCATAAGAATAAAATTTTAAGGGTCATAAACTTTTTTTAGTTCTCTTAGCCCAATTTTTAATCTAGATTTTACAGTACCTAAAGGAATGTTTAACTCTTCACTAGCTTCTTGATGCGTCATTCCTTGAAAAAACAAGGCATCTAAGATAATTTGGTACTTAGGTTCTAGATGTGCCACATGCGTTTTTAAATCAATGACATCTTGATTTAGTTTTGCCGTTGGAAGTATATATACGTCAGAGGTATCGATTTGGACTTCTTTATGAAATTTTTTGTTAAAACTTCGTAATTTATCAATGGCTGTATTTCGCGCAATACGGAATAGCCAAGTGAATAATTTCGCTTTCTTAGGGTCGTATTTATGGCTGTTCTTCCAAACCTTAACAAAGGTTTCCTGTAAGGCATCTTCTGCTATTTCTTCATTTCTGGTGACTTTTAAAATCACCCCGTATAAGCTCGACGAATAGTATTCGTAAAGCAAGGTAATGGCGCCTTCATCTCTTTTACTAAGAAGTGCTATAATTTTTTGTTCTCTTTCAGACATTATGATAAATCTAAAGATTTTATTTGGACGCCAACATCTAAATACTCATTTTTTACGTATAACCATCAATACATGAGTATTCAGAATAACGATTTTACCTTCACAAGGTTGATTAGTAGCAATTTAATAATTATTCTGTAAACGAGGTTAGTATTTAATACTGACCTCGTTTTATATGATATTAACTTCAGTTTCGATTTGAATATGAAACAATCTCAAAACTGTTTCTTGAATAAGTTGCGCTAGTTTGTAAATATCCTCTCCTTTAGCGCCACCATAATTTACTAGGACTAAGGCTTGTTTTTTATGCACACCATAATTCTTAAAACGCTTACCCTTAAATCCAGCCTTTTCTATAAGCCAGCCTGCTGGAACTTTAACGTGATCTTTGTCTACAGGGTAACACGGTACGTCTTCAAAATTTTCTTTTAAAGATTGGTATTGGTTAAGAGGAATTACTGGATTTTTAAAAAAACTACCACTATTGCCTATCTCTTTAGGGTCTGGCAATTTTTGCTGTCGAATAGAAATAACAGCATTGGCAACATCTGTTATGCTGGCATTTGTTATTTGTTGTTTTTCGAGTTCGCTTTTAATGGCGCCATATTCCAAATGTAGGTGGTGCGGTGCTTTATACAGTTCTAATGTGATACTGGTTATAATATACTGGCCTTTAAGTGCTTGTTTAAACACAGATTCTCTGTAGCCAAAGGCGCAGTCCTTATAATAAAATGTTTTGGTGTTTTGGGTAGGTATATGGACAGCCTCGCATGATACAAAGACGTCCTTGAGCTCCACACCGTAGGCCCCAATATTTTGAATGGGTGCTGTGCCCACATTGCCGGGAATAAGTGCTAAATTTTCTACGCCTCCGTAATTTTTATTTAATGTCCACAGTACAAATTCGTGCCAGTTTTCTCCAGCCATGACCTTTACTTTAACCTTATCATCGGTCTCGCTTAGAACCTCTATTCCTTTTAGATTAATATGCAACACCAATTGGTCGATATTTTTGGTAAGGAGCATATTACTACCTCCGCCTAGGATAAATACCTCATGATGTGACTGTTTTTTTAACACTTCTTTCAGATCTTTTATAGTATTTACCTTACCAAAGGTCTGCGCCTTGACATCTATACCAAAAGTATTATAGTCCTTAAGAGAATATTGGTGGTGTATTTGCATTAATCTTTATAAACTTTTAGAGCTTCCTCTATAACTTTAATGGCAGTTTTAAGACTGTCTTCGTTTAGGACGTATGCCAAACGTATTTGGTTGGCGCCCACGTTAGGGGTGGCATAAAAGCCTGCGGCTGGTGCTACCATGACGGTATTATTTTCATATTCGAAGGACTCAAGAAGCCATTGAGCAAAATCGTCGGTATTTTTTACTGGCAGCTCCGCAATACAATAAAAGGCGCCGTTAGGTTGGCCTACTTTGACTCCTGGAATCTTGGACAATCCTTCAATTAGGATATCTCTGCGTTTCGCATATTCGATGTTGACATCATCAAAATATTCTTGTGGCGTTTCTAGAGCAGCTTCACTTGCAATTTGGGCTAGAGTTGGTGGGCTTAATCTGGCCTGAGCAAATTTCAAAGCGGTGCCCATAAAAGCTTTATTTTTAGAAACGAGATAACCAATTCTGGCACCACACATACTGTAGCGTTTGGATACTGAATCTACTACCACGGCGTGTTCTTCCAGACCTGGCTCTTGAAGTATAGAATAATGTGAAATACCATCGTAAACAAACTCTCGGTAAACTTCATCTGCAATGAGAAATAAGTCGTGTTTTTTTACAAGTTCTGCCAATTGCCTAATCTCTTCCTTAGAATATAAATAACCTGTAGGATTGCCAGGGTTACAAATAAGTATAGCCTTAGTTTTTGAGGTAATTAAGCGCTCAAATTCTTCAATTGGCGGTAGGGCAAAATTATTTTCAATTTTAGAAATCACGGGTACGGCTTTAATGCCAGAAGCTACCGAAAATCCATTGTAATTGGCATAAAACGGTTCTGGCACAATGAGCTCATCGCCATGATCCATGATACTACCAAAGGCGAAATAAAGGGCTTCGCTCCCACCAGTAGTTACGATAATATCGTTGCGATGTACCTGAATATCATTTTTTCTATAGTAATCGGCAATTTTCTCACGATAATTATCAGATCCTTCAGATCGTGAATACGCGAGAATATCTAATGAATGTACCCTTACAGCATCTAGTGCTATTTCTGGAGTTTTTATATCGGGCTGGCCAATGTTGAGATAGTAAACCGTTCTACCTCTCTTATGCGCAGCCTCAGCATAAGGTACCAGCTTACGAATGGGCGATGCTGGCATATTTTGACCTTTAAGAGATATCTTTGGCATAACATTTAGTTTTACACAAAGGTCTTAAATTTATTTTTGCTTAATCTAAATTATTAATAATTTATTTAGTGCTACTTTGTTTGGTTAGGGCAACTAAAAAAAGCCGCTTATAAAGCGACTTTTTATTAAATATGACAACATTATTTAAAATGTTATTGTTCTATAACGCTTTTACGTTTGTTCTCTAAGACACTATTTTTACTAGGGTCCACCACGAGTCCTTTGATCTTCAAGGCAACGGTTGGGGTTTCGGCATTAGAGGTAACTGTAATGGTTTTTCTTATTGGACTCACACGGTTAGTGTCGTACTTAACTTCAATTTCGCCTGTTTTTCCTGGCATAATTGGTTCTTTTGGTTTTTTAGGTATGGTACAGCCACAGGTAGATTTTACCTTAGAGATAATTAATGGCGCGTCTCCTGTATTAGTAAACTTAAACACACGAACTCCGTCTGCACCTTTTTCTATCGTACCATAGTCAATGACTTTGGTTTCAAACTCGATTTTTGCGACCTTTTTTTCTTGTGCATAACAGGTTAATGTTAAAAGGCCAACAACTAAAATTGTAACAAAATTTTTCATTATAATAGATTTTTATGGATGTTAAAGCTACTTACTTTTTTTAATAGTAGCAAAATTAAGAATTAATACCAACATATTCCTGACTCAATAATTCAAAAAAAAAAGAAATATGAGTACTTTTGCACGTTAGACAGCAAAAACAATACCAATTCAATGGAAATCCCATCTAAATATAATCCTTCAGAGATCGAATCCAAATGGTACGATTACTGGATGACGCATAATTACTTTCATTCTGAACCAGATGAGAGGACCCCTTACACCATTGTGATTCCGCCTCCTAATGTAACGGGTGTCTTGCACATGGGGCATATGCTTAACAACACCATTCAGGATGTCTTAATTAGACGTGCAAGGTTACAAGGCAAAAATGCCTGTTGGGTCCCAGGAACAGACCATGCCTCTATTGCCACTGAAGCCAAAGTTGTTGCTAAATTAAAATCTCAGGGAATTGACAAAAATGATATTTCGAGAGATGAGTTTTTGAAACATGCTTGGGAATGGACTCATGAATACGGTGGTGTTATCCTTGAGCAATTAAAAAAATTAGGATGCTCGTGCGATTGGGATAGAACCAAATTTACAATGGACGATGATATGTCGGCCGCTGTAACTAAGGTGTTTGTAGAGCTTTATAATAAAGGACTAATCTATCGGGGTTACCGAATGGTGAATTGGGATCCAGAAGCTAAAACCACCTTGTCCGATGAAGAGGTAGAATATTTAGAAAAACAAGGCAAGCTTTATCATGTTAATTACAAGATTGAAGATTCTGATGAGGTGCTTACCATCGCCACAACAAGACCAGAGACTATACTTGGAGATACAGCCATTTGTATTCATCCTGAAGACGATCGTTACACACACCTAAAAGGAAAAAAGGCCATTGTCCCTATTTGCAACAGATCAATACCCATTATTCAAGACACTTATGTAGATATAGAATTTGGTACGGGGTGTTTAAAGGTAACCCCCGCTCATGACGAAAATGACAAACATTTAGGAGATAAGCACCAATTAGAGATCATTGATATTTTTAATGATGATGCTACTTTAAATGCTAACGGCTTGCATTACGAAGGGCAAGACCGTTTCCAGGTAAGAAAAGCTATAGCAAAAGAATTAAGAGATTTAGGAGCTTTAATTAAAGAAGAGAATTATACTAATAGAGTCGGGATTTCTGAGCGAACCAAGGCAGTTATAGAGCCACGATTATCGGATCAGTGGTTTTTAAGTATGAAGACTCTAGCGCAACCTGCTATAGATGCGGTATTAAAAAACGGTGATGTTAAGCTTTTTCCAGACCGCTTTAATAATACCTATAAGCACTGGATGGAAAATATTAGAGACTGGAATATTTCCAGGCAATTATTTTGGGGACATCGCATTCCTGCATTTTATTACGGTGATGGTAAGGATGAATTTGTAGTCGCCGCAACGCGGGAAGACGCCTTAATATTAGCACAAGAGAAATTAAATACCTCTTCATCTCCATCTAAAACGTTAAGACCAGAAGATCTAAGACAAGATGATGATGTGTTAGATACATGGTTCAGCTCGTGGTTGTGGCCAATTAGTGTTTTTGATGGTATACAAAATCCTAATAATCAAGAAATAAATTATTATTACCCTACCAATGATTTAGTTACTGGCCCCGATATTTTATTTTTCTGGGTAGCTAGAATGATTGTAGCCGGCTACGAATTTATGGATGAAAAGCCCTTCTCAAATGTTTACTTAACAGGGTTAGTACGCGATAAACAACGCCGTAAAATGTCTAAGCAATTGGGTAATTCACCAGATGCATTAGCACTTATAAATACGTATGGTGCTGATGGAGTTAGGGTGGGACTGCTTTTAAGTTCAGCGGCAGGTAATGATTTAATGTTCGATGAAGATTTATGCCAGCAAGGCAAGTCCTTTGCCAATAAAATCTGGAACGCATTTCGACTTATAAAAGGTTGGGAGATAGACGATATAGAACAACCTCAGTCGTCAAAAATTGCGATTAAATGGTATCAATCGCGGTTTCAAAGTATCTTAGAACAGATAGAAGATCACTACAGTAAGTACAGATTGTCAGATGCTTTAATGAGTATTTATAAGCTTATTTGGGATGATTTCTGTTCGTGGTTATTAGAGCTTATAAAGCCAGAATACCAACAACCTATAGACCGAAAAACCTACAATGCTGTAATTACTTTATTAGAGGACAACTTAAAATTATTGCATCCGTTTATGCCATTTATTACCGAAGAAATATGGCAATATATCAATGAGCGTTCACCGCAAGAAGCAATGATTATTTCTCATTATCCAGAACAAAAATCTTACGATAAGAATCTTATTCGTGATTTTGAAGTGGTTAAAGATATTGTTTCAGGAATTAGATCTATACGGAAACAAAAGCAAATTCCTTTTAAAACCACGATAGATTTGTCTTTCATTAATAATGATAATTTGTCCGAAGACTACAATGTTATTCTTAAAAAGTTAGGTCATATTAGTACTATTGAAAAAGTAAATAAAACTGTTGATGGGGCTTTGAGTTTTAGAGTAGGCTCTAATGAATATTTTATACCTGTAAAAGGTCATATTAATATTGAAGAAGAACGCCAAAAGATTAAAGAAGAGTTATCTTATACGGAAGGCTTTTTAAAATCGGTAGAGAAAAAATTAGCCAATGAGCGTTTTGTAAACAATGCGCCAGAAGCAGTGGTAGCTTCAGAAAAAAAGAAACAATCAGATGCTTTAACTAAAATTGCTACCCTAAAACAGAGCTTACAACATTTAAAATAAGAGTCGTAGTAAAAAAGGATTATAATAGAGAATATGAATTAAAATTTAATTATATAACAAAAGATGTGCATCTTTGCACTCAATTAAAATAATAATAAAATGACAAAAATAACAGTAGCAAAAGGTGATGGTATCGGACCAGAGATTATGGATGCCACGCTAAGTATTTTAAAAGCAGCTGGAGCACAGCTGGATATTGATGAAATCGAAGTTGGTGAAAAAGTATATTTGGCAGGAAATACTGCTGGAATTTCGGATGAAGCCTGGGAAAAAATTAGAGAAAACAAAATATTCTTAAAGGCACCAATAACTACTCCTCAAGGTGGAGGTTACAAAAGTTTAAATGTAACCACCAGAAAAACTTTAGGATTGTTTGCTAATGTTAGGCCTTGTAAAAGTTTACATCCTTATATATCTACCAAACACCCTGATATGGATGTGGTGATTGTAAGAGAAAATGAGGAAGATTTATATGCAGGTATTGAGCACCAACAAACCGATGAGGTAGTACAGTGTTTAAAATTAATTAGCCGTCCAGGTTGCGAAAAAATAATAACTTACGCTTTTGAATACGCTAAGAAATTTGGCAGAAAAAAAGTAACTTGTTTTACAAAAGATAACATCATGAAGCAAACCGATGGTTTGTTCCACAAGGTGTTCGATGAAATTGCAGCAAAATATCCTGAGATTGAGAATGAGCATTGGATTATAGATATAGGTGCAGCTAAATTAGCTGATTCACCAGAAGCGTTCGATGTTATAGTAATGCCAAACTTATATGGTGATGTATTATCAGATATTGCAGCTCAAATTACAGGGTCAGTTGGTTTAGCAGGATCTTCTAATATTGGTCACGATCATGCTATGTTCGAAGCTATTCATGGTTCTGCACCAAGACGAGCGGGACAGAATATGGCTAACCCATCAGGTTTAATTCAAGGAGCCATATTGATGCTTCAGCATATAGGTCAGTCAGATATTGCAGCTAAAGTTCAAAATGCTTGGTTAAAGACTATGGAAGATGGTATTCATACCTATGACGTTTACGACGAGAAGGTAAGTACTAAAAAAGTAGGTACTAAAGAATTTGCTGAGGCTGTTGTAGCTAATTTAGGTCAAGTTCCTTCAAAACTTAAAAAAGTAGATTTTAAAAACACAGGTGCCATAGAAATTCCTAAGCACACACGACGACCACGTGCTGAAAAAGTACTGCAAGGTGTTGATGTTTTTGTTGATTGGGAAGGCACAGATCCAGACAAGATTGGTGAAAAAATGAGCAATACCATGAATACAGACGTGTTACAGCTAAGTATGATAACCAACAGAGGTGTGAAAGTTTGGCCAAATGGTTTTGACGAAACGTTCTGTACAGATCACTGGAGATGTCGTTTTAAGGCTGTTGACGGAAAGTCAGCTACAAAAGCCGATATCATTGACGTGCTAAACAGAGCTATTGAGGCTGGTGTAGACACCATAAAAACTGAAAATCTTTACACTTTTGACGGGGAAAGAGGTTACTCTTTAGGTCAGGGTCAGTAGAGTTATTTTAACATCAGAATAAAAATGCTGTAAGCTACGTGGTTAGTTTACAGCATTTTTTTTACCATTCGTTGATGCGATTGCTATCTAACTTTATAAAAATAAAAAGTAAAATAGTAAATCCCCAAAGCCCAGACCCGCCATAGCTAAAAAAGGGAAGGGGAATACCAATGGTAGGAATGAGTCCCATAACCATACCAATGTTTATGGTAAAGTGTATAAATAAAATAGAGGCCACCGCATAACCATATACCCTGCTAAATTGGTTCTTTTGTCTTTCGGCTAGTAATAAAACCCGTAAAACTAAGGCTACGAATAGAAGTACCACTGCAGTACTTCCTAGGAAACCCCATTCTTCGCCTACCGTACTAAAAATATAATCGGTATGTTGTTCGGGCACAAATTTGCCTGTTGTTCTTGTACCTTCTAAAAAGCCTTTACCTAAAAAGCGTCCAGAACTTATAGCCTGCTCAGACTGAATAAGGTTATAGGCTTCATATTTTTTCATGCGTTCTAATTTTACGGGGTCTTTTTCTAAACGCAGCCACAGGCTTATTCGATTTTGTTGATGAGGTTTAAGTATACTGCTATAAAAAAATTGCACACCTAACGAAAATCCGATACAAAGTAGTAGTAATGCAAATCTCTGTAAATTAAAAAAGCTACGTTTTTTCTTTAAAAAAGCACTTCCAAAAATTACCGCTGCGGCCACAAGACTGGTTATAACCACACCGAACTTTAAACTAAAAATAGCCAAAAAGGCAAGCGCAAAACTTGTAATGAGATAGATTTGCTGCAAACCTTCTCTATAAAAAACAAAGAAGAAAGCCGCATAGACTAGCGTACTTCCAGCATCGTTTTGTAATAGGATAAGCAATGCAGGAATTGCAACAATAATCGCTGCTTTTATTTGATCTTTAAGGTCGTTAAAGTTAGTTTGTATATCACTGATATACTTGGCTACGGCTAAGGAGGTAGCAAATTTTGCAAATTCACTAGGCTGTAAAGTCATGCTGCCTATGCCGTACCACGCTCTCGCCCCATTCACTTCCTTACCAAAAATAAATAAACCGGCCAGAGCTAGCATGGCTATAATGTATATGACACTCGCAAATCTTTCGTAAAACTTGGCTTCAATAGAGAGAATTAAAATAATAAGTACAACACTTAAACATATAAAAATAAGATGCTTACCGTATAATTCAGACGGATCTAAAAGTCTATTAATTTCACCATCATGTGACGCCGAAAGAATATTGACGAACCCAAAACCTACTAATAAAAAATAGAGTAGGATGGTAATCCAGTCAAATTTAAAATTTCTTTGGCCTTCGCGTAACATATTAATTAATGAGTTCTTTTTTTAGGTCTAATAAGGATTTAAATTCGGCATCACTAATAGGATTTAGTGTGCTTTCTCGATTAATGCCAAAAGGTTCACCTGAGTACGGTTTGGCATATTCGTGTTCTAAGGAATGACGTAATACAAAGGTTTCCATATCGGTCCTTGTAATTTGGCCTTTAATATATTGCTCTATCATTAAACTTGCTATTCTTCCCGCAAACCGGCTGCCAAAATAACCGTTCTCTACGAAAACAGCTATCGCAATTTTAGGATTATCTTTTGGCGCAAAAGCTACAAATATAGAATGGTCTGTGAGTTGGGTTCTATTACCATCGATGATGGCAAAATTTTCAGCCGTTCCGGTCTTACCACAAATGTCAATATCTTTAACTTGCAGGTATTTTGCCGTTCCTTTATTATAAACGTCATACATACCTTCTACCACAGGTTCAAAATGTTCACGATCTATGGTGGTATAATTGGGTTGCGTAAATTTTGATGGAATGCTGTCTCCTTCAATATTTTTTATGATATGTGGGGTAAAATAATAACCTCTATTGGCAATAGCAGCGGCCATATTTGCCAGTTGAATTGGGGTGGCTAAAACCTCGCCTTGGCCAATGGCATTAGACAAGGTAAAGGTTGTATACCAGCGGTTGTTACCATAAGCTCTATTATAAGTATTGGCATCGGGTACCTTTCCGGGTTGTCCTACTGCTAAATCATTATTAAGATAGTCGCCAAGACCAAAACTTTTAACGTGCTTAGACCATTGGTCCATGCCTTCTGCAGGATTGTCATATTTATCCATTATGCGTCTATACATTGTCGCAAAATACGCATTACAAGATTCATAAATTCCTCGATTGAGATTTACAGGATTGCCGTGCGCATGACATCCCATTTTTCGGTTTCCATATCTGTACCCCATAGCACAATAAATCGTTTCTTTAGGCGCTACGACATCTTCTTGTAGCGCTATAAGTGCATTTAAGGTTTTAAATGGTGAACCTGGTGGATACATGGCTTGTAGTCCTCGGTCAAATAAGGGTTGGGCTATACTGTCACGATAAAGTTTTGTGAAATTTTTTGAGCGTTCGCGACCTACTAACAGGTTGGGGTTATAACTTGGTGCAGAGACCATGGCCAAAATTTCGCCAGAAGATGGTTCTAAAGCAATGATGCCACCACGCTTATTTTTCATGAGTAATTCACCATAAGCTTGTAATTGCGTATCTATACTAATGGTAATATCTTTTCCTGGTTTTGGTAGGGTGTCATAAACCCCATCTTTAAATGGGCCAATATTTTTATTAAAACGATCTTTTTGAATAAAGGCAATACCCTTGTGACCTCTTAAGATATCTTCATAAGATTTCTCGATGCCCTGCTTGCCTATTAGGTCACCTAATTTGTAGTAAGAGTCTCTGTTAATATCCCGTTGATTAACTTCACCAATATCACCTAATACGTTGGCACCGATGCTGGTTTGGTAAAATCTTAAAGAGCGTTTTTGAATGTAAAACCCCTTATACTTCCACATTTTTTCTTGTAAAACGGCATAATCTTCTTTGGATAATTGGGTGACGAAAGGCGATGGTAGTCTAGGAGAATAGTTGTAAGCAGTTTCAAATTTTTTGTCGTAGACAGCTTCAGAAATATCTAGTAAAGCACAAAACTCTTTCTTTTCTTCTGCGCTCATTGCCGTTACCTCCCTTGGGATGACCATAACATCATACGAAGGCTGGTTAGCGACTAGTAAATTGCCATTTCTATCATAGACGTATCCGCGCTTAGGATAACTGTACACTTTTCTAATAGCAGTATCTTCTAATATATCATAGCCTTCGCTGCTGTAAATTTGTAAATAAAACAAACGCGCAACAAATGTTAAACCTACGATACTAACTGCTGCGAATAATAATAATTTTCTCATCGTTTTCCTTTGCTAAACAAAATTAAAATGATAAGACTTAAAATGCATGTAAAAATACTGGAGAATACAACCTTCTTTAAAATAAGTAAAATAAGAGACAGATTAAAAACTTCTAAGGTAAATAGTACCATATGATGTAATATAGTAGCGATAATGACGTATGTAAAAAGACTACCAAAATCAGAATGACTAAATTTCACAGATTGGTAATCGTACATTAAGCCAAAGGACGATTTTAATATCAGAGGTCTGCTGTAGGCCAACACTAAAGATGCAGCTGCATGAACACCACCAGAATCTGAAAATATGTCAATGAGCATTCCTAATAAAAAACTTACAATTAAAAAGACCTGTCTGTTATTATTAATAGGGAAGAGCAGTATAAAAATAATATAGATGTACGGATTTATATAACCCATAAAATTAATATGATTACAAATACCAACTTGTACAAGTAATAAAACTAAAAACCGCCAGATATGAATACCAAAAAAACTATTCATTGGACTGCTTTTGAAGGTTAAAAATCTCGGTCCTATCTAGGTTTTCTACGATATACACAGTCCCTAAATTGGTCATGTCATTAAATAATTTCACATTTATAGTATAAGTATCTCCACCCGGATCTGTTTCGAGTTGCGCTACCGTACCAATACCTATATCTTTTGGAAAAATTGAAGATTGACCACCAGTAACAATAGTGTCACCAATGGCAACATTAGCAAATTTAGATACATCTTTTAGCAAGGTGTAATTTGGTGACTTTCCATCCCATACAAGCGATCCTATGTGATTACTTTTCTTTAGTTTAGCATTAATGCGCGTTTTCTTGCTTAAAATAGAAATAGCAGTAGAATAATTGTTAGAAACGTTATCTATAATACCAACAATGCCGGATGTGGTAATTACCCCAAAATCCTCATCAATACTATCTGTTTTACCTTTGTTTAAGGTAAGCACATTATTAGATAAGGTGTAACTATTCTTGTACACATGGGCCTTATAAACGTTAAATCTTTGTATAGTATCTATTTTAGAGTTAGATGCATTTTGTCTCATATTAAATAGAGACGCTCTTAAACGTTTGTTTTCGTTAGCCAATTTTTCGTTTTCTTGTTTTAGATCGAAGTATTGGCTTATACTGTGAAAAGCACCATATATGCCACCCGTTATATTATTGGCAGAATTTACAAATTTGCTTCGGTGATAGGAATGGGATTGAATGGTTAAGGCAAGAGAAATACTTAGTAGCAACAAAAAGAGTAAGAAGGTTTTGTTTTTGAGAACAAAATTTAATATTTGTTGCATTATTTAGTCTATTTTATCAATACACTTTTGTATTTGTCTAAGTTTTTAAGAACAATTCCTGTACCTCTTACAACAGCTCTGAGCGGGTCTTCTGCAATGTAAACGGGTAAATCTGTTTTTTGCGATAATCGTTTATCTAGTCCTCTTAACATTGAGCCACCACCAGCTAAGTAAATCCCTGTGTTGTAAATGTCTGCAGCAAGTTCTGGGGGTGTTTGCGATAAGGTTTCCATGACAGAATCTTCAATTCTCAAAATTGATTTATCTAAGGCTTTGGCTATTTCTCTGTATGAAATTTGCACCTGTTTAGGCTTACCGGTTAATAAATCTCTTCCTTGTACGCTCATATCTTCTGGTGGCAGTTCTAAATCTTCAGTGGCTGCACCAATCTGTATTTTAATTTTTTCGGCGGTTCTGTCACCAACATATAGATTATGTTGGGTTCGCATATAGTAAATAATATCATTGGTAAATACATCACCAGCTACTTTAACCGACTTGTCACAAACAATACCGCCTAAGGCAATTACTGCAATTTCAGTAGTACCACCACCAATATCGACGATCATATTTCCTTTAGGTTGCATAATATCTACACCAATACCAATTGCTGCCGCCATAGGTTCATGAATGAGATAGACCTCTTTGCCATTAACACGTTCACAAGACTCTTTAACAGCACGCATTTCTACCTCTGTAATTCCAGAAGGAATACAAACGACCATTCGTAAAGCTGGACTAAATAATTTTTTTCTAAGCGCAGGAATATTCTTTATAAACAAACTTATCATTTGTTCTGAGGCATCAAAATCTGCAATAACACCATCTTTTAATGGTCTAATGGTTTTAATGTTTTCATGGGTTTTACCCTGCATCATGTTGGCTTCTTTTCCAACAGCAATTATTTTTCCGCTGATACGGTCTCTAGCCACAATAGAAGGATTGTCAACAACAACCTTATCGTTATGGATTATCAAGGTATTAGCTGTTCCTAAATCTATAGCTATTTCTTCGGTTAAGAAATCAAAAAATCCCATTGGCTATCTGGTGTTAAATATGTTTGAAGCTTAAGTTTTTGGCCTAATTTGTAAAGGTAATAATATTTAAATCTAAATGTAATTATTTTTAATTTATTCATTATTACTTATCTAAGTTTAATGCTTAAAATGACGTGTTCCTGTAAAGACCATAGCCATATCATTGGCATTACAAAAGTCAATGCTTAGGTCGTCTTTTATAGAACCACCCGGTTGTATAACGGCAGTGATACCAGAATTATTGGCTATTTCTACACAATCTGGAAACGGAAAAAACGCATCACTTGCCATAACGGCACCGTCTAAATCAAATTGAAACGATTGAGCCTTATGTATGGCCTGATTTAAGGCATCTACGCGGCTTGTCTGTCCTGTTCCACTTGCTAGTAATTGTTGGTTTTTTGCTAATACAATTGTATTAGATTTGGTGTGTTTGCAAATTTTAGACGCAAATAGTAAATCATCAATTTCAGAAGCTAAAGGCGCTTTTTTAGTTACCGTTTTTAAAGATTCTTCTGCGTCAGTAGCTAAATCTTTATCTTGTACTAAAACACCATTTAAACATGTGCGCAGCGTTTCCTTTGGTAATTCTTGATCTTTAAGTATTAATAAAATACGATTTTTCTTGCCTTTTAAAACTTCTAAGGCCTCATCACTAAATGAAGGGGCAATGACAACTTCGCAAAAGAGCTTATGTATGTCTTCGGCTGTTGCTTTATCAATTTCAGTGTTACCAATTAATATGCCTCCAAAAGCAGAAACAGGATCACCTGCTAAAGCATCTATATAAGCTTGGTGAAGTGTTTCGCGCTGGGCCAAACCACAAGCGTTATTGTGTTTTAATATCGCAAAAGTGGGCGCATCATTCTTAAACTCTAAGATAAGATTTACCGCAGCATCGACATCCAATAGGTTATTATAGCTTAAATCTTTACCATGCAATTTGGTAAACATAGCATCAAAATCGCCATAGAAATACCCTTTTTGATGAGGATTTTCACCATATCTAAGTGCTTTACCGTTGGCTTCGCTTAGTTTTAAAACCTGCTCTTGTTCAGACGTATTGAAATAATTGAAAATCGCGGTATCATAGTGTGAGGAAATATGAAATGCTTTAGTAGCATAATGCTTTCGGTCATCTTCAGAAGTTTCACCTTGTTTGTTTTCTAACAAGGCCAAAAAATCACTGTAGTCGTCTACCGAAGCTATGCAAACCACATCGCTGTAATTTTTAGCTGCTGCTCTAATTAAAGAAATACCACCGATATCTATTTTCTCAATAATTTCGTTATGGGTAGCCTCAGACGCTACAGTATGTTCAAAAGGATATAAATCTACGATGACCAAATCAATCTGCGGAATTTCAAATTCAGTCAACTCAGAGCGATCACTCTCATTGTTTTGCCGATTAAGAATACCACCAAAAACTTTAGGATGTAATGTTTTTACGCGACCGCCAAGAATAGAAGGATACGAAGTAACATCTTCTACAGGAATTACCTCGACACCGAGTTCTCTTATAAATTTTTCAGTGCCACCTGTAGAGTAGATAGTGACGTTTAGATCGTTCAACTTTTTTACAATTGGTGCTAAGCCGTCTTTGTTAAAAACAGAAATTAAAGCAGATGCAATGGTTTTCGTATTCATTTTAATGTATTGTAAATTTATGGCGCAAAAATACATATATTACGAAGTAAATACGATGTAGAAAAAGCCTTTATTAAAGTTTTTTGTAACAATGTATTGTTAAAAACGTCCTATCTTGTAACTGTGCAATAAATAAACGGTATGCTGGTATATCTTAGATTAATTAAAGAGAGTTTTTCGTTTGCTATAAGTGCCTTATCTAACAATAAGCTTCGTACTTTCTTATCCTTATTAGGAGTCACCATTGGAATTTTCTCTATCATCGCTGTATTAGCTGCGGTTGATTCCTTAGATCGCCAGATAAAATCGCAGTTGAGCTCTTTGGATAGTAATACCATGTATTTAGCCAGCTTTTCTTTTGGGCCTACCGAAGTGCCTCGTTGGAAACGAGAGCAATTCGATGAAATTTCCTATAATGAATTTAAGTATTTAAAGTCCGCATTGTCCAAGGCGGAGCACATGGCTTATCAATTATTTGTAAGACGAGAAAATATTCGTTTTGAAGGTGAACTCATTAATAGTGTTAATACAGTGGTTGTTTCTCATGAATTTGCTGACATTCAGGCTTTAGAGTTTGAAAAAGGTAGGTTTTACTCTGAATCCGAGTCTAACTCCGGAAAACCCGTTGTGGTGATAGGTTCAGAAATTGCAAAAACCTTATTTGGAGAGCTAGACCCCATCGGTAGACGCGTGCGCTTATATGGTCAGAAATTTACTGTTATAGGGGTTGTAAAAAAGGAAGGGTCTGGATTATTTGGCGACAGTAACGATGTATCTATCTTTTTGCCTGCCAATTTTGTAAGAACCCGTTTTGGTGATAGCAATCCTAACATCAAACACATTGTTATTATTAAACCCGAAGAAAATGTAGATCCTGAAATTGTAGAGGCCAATATTGTTCAGTTGATGCGCAATAAGCGCGGACTTAAGCCCGACGAAATAGATACTTTTTTTATAAGCATTATTTCTGGCTTACAAGACGCCATTGATGGTATTATTGGGACCATGAATGTTATAGGATGGGTGATTAGTGCCTTTTCTTTATTAGTAGGTGGATTCGGAATTGCAAATATCATGTTTGTAAGTGTAAAAGAACGCACAAATCTTATTGGTATTCAAAAGTCTTTAGGTGCAAAAAACAGATTTATTTTATTCCAGTTTTTATTTGAAGCTGTAATTCTGGCTATTGTTGGTGGGATTATAGGCTTAATTATGGTTTGGATAGGAACCCTTATTGCTTCTGGAGCAACAGAGGATTTTGAATTTGTGTTATCTTTCACCAATATGTTTATTGGTTTTACTATTGCTTCGGTAATAGGGTTGTTATCTGGAGTTATACCAGCGATTTCTGCATCCCGATTAGACCCGGTAGAGGCTATAAGAACAGGCTTCTAACTCTAAACTTAAAACTTGTAGTTGGTATCTGAAATTAACTTAGACACTTGTTTACAGACAAATTCTAATAGACGTTCATCTGCCTCGGTAAAAGGGTCTGCGGTATTAGAATCGATATCTATTTGCCCAACATTTTCGTCATTTAAAAAAATAGGCACCACAATTTCGGCTTTAACATCAATACTGCAGGCTATGTAATTATTTTGTGCTTTTACATCGGGCACCACGAAGTTTTTATTGCTCACGGCCACTTGTCCGCAAATGCCTTTTCCAAAAGGTATAATGACATGGTCCGTAGGTGCCCCAACATAAGGTCCTAATTTTAACTCTTCTTTATCACCGTTTTTAAAGTAAAACCCCACCCAATTGTAATAGTCTACACTATCGTGTAAAAGCTGGCATAATTGATGTAAGCGGTCTTTTGCAGATAGCTCTTGAGAATTACAAATGGTTTTAACTTCAGGCTTTAGCTCTTGTAAGGTCATGCGTTGATAATTTTGGACAAAAGTATTTAAAAAGCCCAATTTTTGATTTGTGATTCTACAAATTTAACAACAAACTAACATAGCTTTTTTTTGTGGTAACACCAATGGTGGTTAAGAATACTATAAAATGAAGGTAATTAGATTAGATTTTTTTAAATTTGCATCATGCAAAAAAGAGTGATACATAAGCCCTTGGCAATTTTATCTGCTGTTTTGATACTGTTATCAACTATAACCTTAACAGTAGAAAAACACTTTTGCGGTGGTCATTTGGTAGATGTTGCTTTTTTTGGTTCAGCTCATAAATGTAGTGATATGAGCCCATTGGGTAGTTCTGAAACTACTCAAATGCTAAAGTCTTGCTGTACGGATACGATTGATATCATTCAGGGACAAGACGAGCTACAATCCTCAAAATTAGAGTTTGACAAACAATTAGAGTTTAGTGGCAGCGCTTTTATATTTAAGTTTAAGTCATTAAATTATGAGTATTTAAAAAACTTGGTGGTTCCTTACCAAAATTACAGGCCGCCAAATATTGTTAGAGACATTCATCTCATAGATGAGACCTTCCTTATTTGATAAATAAATTGATGCACGAGACCATTCTGAAAATAGTGGTCACAACTAATTTATTACTTATCAAATTTCACAAATCATGACAAAAGAATATCATGTTACAGGTATGACCTGTAACGGTTGCAGAGCTTCAGTTGAAGCTGCTTTGTCTTCTGTAGATGCAGTTGATAAAGTTGCTGTAAATCTCGAAAAGGAAGCGGCTACAATCACCATGTCTAAACCGCTTAAAGAAGAAACGTTACAAAAAGCGTTAGATGACAAATATCAAATTTCACTAAAAGAAAATCTTAATGTATTCGAGTCAAATACATCCAAGATACCATCAGAAGAACATTCAAGCGAACTTCAACAGCTTTTTCCTTTATTTTTAATTTTTGGGTATCTCATTGCAACGGCCGTTTTGTTAAACTATGACCCATGGGATACAACCGGTTTTATGTTAGACTTCATGGGATTGTTTTACATTGTTTTTAGCTTTTTTAAATTACTTGACCTCAAAGGATTTCCAGAAAGTTTTAGAATGTACGACCCGCTTGCCAAGCGTCTTCCTGTTTACGGTTGGTTATATCCATTTATCGAGGTGGTCCTTGGTTTAATGTTCTTATTTAGATTTAAAGTAACCGTTGCGCTCATCTTAACCTTAATCATATTAGGACTAACTACGGTAGGTGTCACTAAATCTTTATTAAGTAAAAAGGCTATAAAATGCGCTTGCTTAGGCACGGCATTAAATTTACCAATGACTAAAGCCACGTTTATAGAGAATTCTATTATGATGGTTATGGCTGTTGTCATGTTATTTAAAACCTTTTAACGATGAGAATACTAATAATTTTTGCCTTAATGGTGGTATTTAACCTCCAGGCACAAGATCAGCTAAAAGGTATTATTCTAGAAGCCAGCGGTGAAGAAGAATTGCCCTTACCCGGTGCTAATGTATATTGGTTAGGGTCGACCGTAGGGGCTATTTCAGGCGAAGACGGAACATTTTCTTTACCTTATAAATTTTCTTTTAATAGATTAGTAATTAGTTATGTGGGTTTTAAAACTGATACTTTAGTAGTTGATGAAAATCGGTTTGTACGTCATGTATTACAACCTACAGACGAATTGGATGCGGTGACCATTACCACAAGAAAGCAATCCACAACCAAATCGTATTTAAAAGCTACAAATACTTTTACGGTAAGCAGTGAAGAACTTTTAAAAGCAGCCTGTTGTAATTTATCGGAAAGTTTTGAGACCAACCCGTCTATAGATGTGAATTTCGCAGACGCCGTTACCGGAAGTAAGCAAATAAAAATGCTTGGGCTCAATTCTCCATATATTTTAATAGCTACTGAAAATATCCCTGCCATTCGAGGGGCAGCTCAGGCCTACGGCTTGAGTTTCATTCCAGGAACTTGGGTAGAGAGCATACAAATTACTAAAGGTGCAGGGAGTGTGGTAAACGGTTTTGAGAGTATTGCTGGCCAGATTAATGCAGAATTGGTAAAACCTTTAACCGATAACCGACTTTTCGTTAATGCCTATGCCGGAATTAATGGACGTTTAGAACTGAACACCCATATTAATCAAAGCATTTCTGAGAAATGGAGTACTGGGCTTTACGTTCATGGCAATTTAAGAAATCAAAAATTTGATAGAAATGATGATTCATTCTTAGATGTCCCCTTAAAGGAACAAGTTAATCTTATGAACAGGTGGCAGTATACGGACTCAGATAATGGCATAGTGAGTTTTATAAATCTGAGATATTTAAACGATAATACCCAATCCGGACAATTAAATTTTGAACCCGATCGTGATAGCGGAACTACAAATTTTTGGGGTAGTGAAGTCGATACTGAACGGTTTGAAATCACTACTAAATTGGGCTATGTAAATCCAGAAATTCCATATCAAAGTCTTGGTTTTCAAACGGCGCTGAGTCACCATATTCAAGAGTCGTATTTTGGTTTAAATATCTATGATATTAAACATACCAGCTTTTATTCTAATTTGGTTTACAATAGTATCATCACGGACTCCAGGCATAAAATAAAAACAGGCCTAAGTTTTACTTATGATAATTATGACGAGCTGGTCAATACAGATACTTATCAGCGTACAGAGAATTCTTTCGGTGGTTTTTTTGAGTATGCCTACGACAATTTAGATAAATTAACGCTTACGGCCGGGATAAGAGCCGACCAGCATAACCGCTTTGGGTTTTTTCTGACCCCACGATTGCATGTGAGATATACGCCGTGGGAAAAGTCGGCATTAAGAGCTTCTGTGGGCAGAGGTGTGAAAAGTGCCAATATTTTTGCCGAAACTCAAAATATGTTTGCCAGTTCTAGGCAAATAAATATTATAGACGCTGGTGGTAAAATATACGGACTTGACCCAGAGATTGCCTGGAATTATGGACTAAGTTATTTGCAGGGTTTTAATCTATTTAATAGAAAAGGTGATATTACACTAGATTATTACCGCACAGATTTTGAAAACCAAGTGATAACAGATTGGGAAAATCCTTATGAGATTACATTTTACAACTTAGAGGGTGAGAGTTTTGCCAATAGTTTTCAGTTTGAATTTAACTACAATGCCTTCGATAATTTTGATTTAAGACTGGCCTATAAATATTATGATATTCAAACCGATTATTTAAATGGTCGTTTAGACAATCCACTCATTCCTAAGCATCGAATATTTGCTAATACCGCGTACGAGACTGAAATAGCACCTAACGGCGCTCAATGGAAATTTGATGCTACTTATAATTGGGTAGGACGACAGCGTTTTCCTAATACAGAACCCAGTCCGCCAGAATTTCAGTTGGGTGAATTTTCACCAACTGTAGGTACGCTAAATTTGCAGGTAACCAAGGTGTTTTCTAACGAATTTGAAATCTATGTGGGTGGTGAAAACGTTACCAACGTAAGACAACCAAACCCTATTTTAAGCCCGGATAACCCCTTTGGTTCAAATTTTGATACTAACTTTGTATACGGTCCAATATTTGGAAGCATGTTTTATACCGGTTTACGCTATAGAATTAATTAAAACTTAAATATAAAAATCATGAAACATATAATTGTAATAGTCCTTTTAGGTCTGGGAACCATGGCATTTGCCCAAAATAAAAACGCCAAAGCAAGTATGGAGGTTGATGGGGTTTGTGGTATGTGCAAAGAACGAATTGAAAAAGCAGCTATAAGAACCAAAGGCGTAAAGTCTGCGATTTGGAACGTAGACACTCATGAATTAAAATTAATTTATGACGAACGTAAAACCAACGTAAAAGCAGTAGCACAAAAGTTAGCAGAAGTGGGGCACGATACCAAAGATATAAAAGCAACAGAAGAAGCTTATATGTCTGTACATCCTTGCTGTAGATACCGCGATAAAGATGTGGTTAAAGACCATGAAGGAGAAAAGAATAATAACTAAAGCGTCTTTTGAGAGAAAACCCTGATTAACAGTCAGGGTTTTTTTATTACGAGCGTTTTGCCGATCTTGAGATGAAATTAAATACTTATGATGAAACGTATTGCTTTTTCTCTAATGGTTGTCTTAGTCTTTGCCTGTAATAGCGAAAAGGGACAAAAAAATGAATCACGTACTAAGGACTCTTACACGCTGCTTGGCAATTTGGAAGGTTTTGCCGATAGTTCTATGGTCATTATGTCTGCAGGCAATAAGCCTATGGATTCGGCTTTAATAATTGATGACAAATTCAAATTTACGGGGTCAATTAAACAGCCCATGAGTGTATATCTTAATGTAAAAGGCACTCGAGATTTTACAACCCTATGGTTAGAACCCTCTGAAATAACAATTTCTGCAAAAAGAGGAGAATTTAGACAAGCCAAGATCACTGGATCAGAATTGCAAAAAGAAGACGATCTGTTGCGCGCACAGATTAGGCCTTTAAGGTTTAAACAAGACAGTTTAGAACAACTTCTTAAGCCTTCTATGGAACCTTTAGAACAGCAAAATTTAATTAAGTCTTATCTTAAGTTTGAAAAACAAGAAGATAGTGTTTATAAGGCGTTTATAGCAGATTACAAAGCGTCTTTAGTTAGTGCAGATATTTTAAACATTTATAAAACCACTTGGGGTAAAGCTATTACTCAAACCTTATATGACGGTTTTACTAAAGAGGTTAAAAACTCAACATATGGTAAGGCTATTTCAGAATATTTAGCGCTCAATAAAGCATTGAAGATTGGGGACCCGTATGTAGATTTTACTATGGCCGACATTCACGGTGTAACGCAACAACTTTCAGATAGTGAAGGCAAAGTGGTTCTTCTTGAATTTTGGGCTTCATGGTGTGGCCCTTGTCGTGCTGAAAATCCTAATCTAGTAAATACCTACAAAACTTACCAGCCCAAAGGGTTTGAAATTTTTGCGGTGTCTTTGGATATTGATAAAGAGGATTGGCTCGCTGCCATTGAAAAAGATAATTTGCCATGGCTGCATGTCAGTGATTTGAAAGAAGAAAATAAAGCGGGTTTAATTTACGGAGTTAATGGTATACCCGACAATTTTTTAATTGATGAAAACGGAATAGTGATAGCACGAAATCTTAGGGGAGAACAACTTAACGAGGCCCTAGCCAAGTTATTGTAAAAAAAAAGCCTGAAAATTGTTTCAGGCTTTTTTTTAATAAAAAGTATGGCCGGTTTACATCATACCTGGCATACCACCGCCGCCGCCCATTGGAGGCATAGCTGGCTCATCTTCTTTAATATCCACTAAGGCACATTCTGTTGTTAAAATCATACCAGCAACAGAGGCTGCATTTTCTAACGCAATTCGTGTTACTTTTTTCGGATCTATAATACCGGCTTTCATCATATCAACGTAAGTTTCAGACTTAGCATCGTAACCGTAATCTTTCTTACCTTCTAATACTTTATTGATCACCACAGAGCCTTCACCACCTGCATTTTCAACAATAGTTCTTAAAGGAGATTCAATCGCTTTATTAACGATTTGTACACCAGTAGTTTCATCTAGATTAGAGGTAGAAAGTTTTTCAAGGACTTTTTTGGCACGAACTAAAGCCACGCCACCACCAGCAACAATGCCTTCTTCAACAGCAGCTCTCGTTGCGTGTAAAGCGTCGTCTACACGATCTTTTTTCTCTTTCATCTCTACTTCAGAAGCAGCACCTACATAAAGTACAGCAACACCACCAGCAAGCTTCGCTAAACGCTCTTGAAGCTTTTCCTTATCATAATCAGAAGTGGTAGTTTCAATCTGTGCTTTTATTTGGTTGACTCTTGCTTTAATGTCAGACGCTTTGCCTTCACCGTTTACGATTGTCGTATTGTCTTTATCAATAGTTACTGTTTCAGCAGTACCTAACATTGAAAGATCTGCATTTTCTAATGAAAAACCACGTTCTTCAGAAATAACAGTTCCACCGGTTAGGATAGCAATATCTTCTAGCATGGCTTTACGACGGTCACCAAAACCTGGTGCTTTTACAGCAGCAATTTTTAAACCGCCACGTAATTTATTTACCACTAATGTTGCTAAGGCTTGGCCTTCAACATCTTCTGCGATGATTAATAAAGGACGTCCTGATTGTGCAACTGGCTCTAATATGGGAAGTATTTCTTGAAGGTTAGAAATTTTCTTATCGAATAATAAAATGTATGGGTTCTCTAAATCGGCAATCATTTTATCAGAATCCGTTACGAAGTAAGGAGAGAGGTAACCTCTGTCGAACTGCATACCTTCTACAACATCAACGTAAGTTTCTAATCCTTTGGCTTCTTCAACGGTAATAACACCTTCTTTGCCTACTTTTCCAAAAGCCTTTGCAATTAATTCTCCAATAGTATCGTCATTATTTGCAGAAATAGCAGCAACTTGCTTGATTTTATCAGAATCGCTACCCACTTTTTGAGACTGCTTATCTAAGTCTTTTACTAAAGCTTCTACGGCTTGTTCTATACCGCGTTTTAAATCCATCGGGTTGGCACCGGCAGCCACGTTTTTAAGGCCTTCTTTTACAATAGCCTGTGCTAAAACGGTAGCAGTTGTTGTACCATCACCAGCTAAATCATTGGTTTTAGAAGCAACTTCTTTAACCATTTGAGCTCCCATGTTTTCAAGCTCTTCCTCTAATTCAATTTCTTTTGCTACAGAAACACCATCTTTGGTGACCTGTGGTGCTCCAAACGATTTTCCAATAATAACGTTTCTACCTTTTGGTCCTAAGGTTACTTTTACTGCATTAGCTAAAGCATCTACACCGCGCTTAATGCCGTCACGTGCTTCAATATCAAATTTTATATCTTTTGCCATTTTATATTAAGTTTTTAGTATTAAACAATTGCTAAGATGTCACTTTCGCGCATCATAAGGTAATCTGTGCCTTCTAATTTTAATTCTGTGCCACCATATTTTCCGTAAAGCACGACGTCACCTACTTTAACAGTTAAGGGCTCGTCTTTTTTGCCATTACCAATGGCAACAACAGTACCTTTTTGAGGTTTTTCTTTGGCATTATCTGGAATAATAATACCAGAAGCTGTTTTAGTCTCAGCTTCCATAGGTTCTACGAGAACTCTATCAGCTAAAGGTTTAATGTTTACACTCATTGTATATAAAATTTTTATGTTAATAATTATATGTTGCTAAAGAGACGAAAATTATGCCAAATACAAAGGACTGACAAAGTTTCATAAGGGCTGTCAATTTTGATATTTAGGCATAAAAAAAGTCAGTGTTTTACGACTGACTTTCAATAATTTTTTAAAAACAACCTTACTCGTTAGGCTGTCCAGCATCTTCTGTGCTGTTGTTTTCTGTTGCAGGTAAAACGGGTAAATCTGCTGCTTCTTCTGTATCAAGTGCTTTTGATTCTACAGTACCACCTGAATTAATGGTTAGGTTAGAGGCTAAAATTAAAACAATAAGTGCTGTCGCTAACACCCATGTGCTCTTATCTAGGAAATCGGTTGTTTTCTTAACACCGCCCATTTGCTGTGTACCACCACCGCCAAAAGAAGAAGAAAGTCCACCTCCTTTAGGGTTCTGAACCATAATAACGACAACTAGTAAAAAAGCTACTATGACTATAAGTATTAAGAATATTAAAAATGTACTCATTTGATATTATTTTGATCTTTAAGTTCTTCTACGGCTTTAATTTGGTCTGCAAAGAAACTACTTTTTTCTGGATATTTCAAACTTAAAATTTTATAAGATTGAATGGCTTGATCATAGTTTTTTTGTTCAAGATAAATGCGTGCCAAGGTCTCTGTCATAAGATGCTCAGAAAGATGAGCATCATTATTAACTAAATTAGGTTTAGGTGCTTGGGTACGACTTGGTTTAATTTTTGGATTTTCAGTGATAAATTTATCAATAATGTCTAATTTATCATTAAGAGTTTTTGAAGTCTGTTTTTTTGGTTTTGTACCGGTATCAGTTGGCTCAATGCTGCGATCTATGGGTTTGAAACTCGTAATTTTTAACCACTCTATAAATGAATGACTTTCGTTTTCATCAAATTCTAAGGGCTTACCAATGTGGAGTTGTTGCTCTGGAGTGATATTTTTTACATCAATATCAATAAAAGCATCATCCTTACGATCTTTAGACGTTTCGCTTTCTTGGCTCGATGGTTTGGCCTTAAATAAATGCGGATCTAGCACTCCTTCGGTGGCTTTCACATGATCTTTAAGTGCATCGTCTATAGTGACGCTTCTATTCACAGAAATATCATCAGCATCATTAACGGCGATATCTTTTACAGACGCGCTATTTTTTTTGATTAAGGCTGATATATTGTTCTGGTTAAAATGGGTAGACGTGATGTAGTCAAACAGAACACTGCGATCTGTGGTGTGCGCCGCCGTAATTTTTAAGGCGCTGTTATACTTGAAGCTCTCTTTTAATTTAAGCCCTTTTAAATGTAAAGCATGAAACGCTTGGCAATACGGGTAGCTCTTAATCACGTTTTCTAAGAGTGCTGTTTCCTGGTGGCCAATAGTTTCGGGTTGTTGCAATATATTAACAAGGGTTTGACGTTCCATAATTACCAATTGGCTAGGGAGGCGTTAAAAATATCTTGTGTGAGTCGTTCAAATATCTCTTCAAATGCGGCATCCTTGGTGCTTCCGGTCAATAAGGCATCGGCAGGATAATCGTAAAAAAACGAAAAGGTTTGTTCAAAATCTTTTTCGTCATCTAAGGTATTAAAATACCTGACATTTACAGCGATAGTCAAACGGTTCTGGGCGGCCGTATTTTGAGCTGTAGCAGTCATAGGTTCAATGCGGTATTGGGTGATTTCTCCTTCGTAAACAAGATCTCCGTCCGAAGTTACTAGCGTTAAGTTGGTTTGATTTTGAATTAAATCTTGAAGCGCCCTTGTGAAATCAATATCTAACTGCGGTTCTACTAACTGGGCATTATTTCGAAAGAAATTTACTTGATATGTTGTCGCTTCGCCAGTATCGGCGCCAGTAAAAGAATAAATGCCGCAACAAGTAAGACTTGCTGAAAAAACACTAAGGCATATTAAGGTCCAAATTTTTTTCATCTTAGATTTTACCATTGTTTAGAGATTGTATTGTTTAATTTTACGATACAGGGTGCGCTCGCTTATACCTAATTCTGCTGCAGCCAGTTTTCTTTTACCATCGTGGCGTTCAAGTGATTTTTTAATGAGTTCTAATTCTTTGTCTTGTAAAGATAAGGTTTCTTCCTCTTCAACCTCTTCAGCAAAATAATATTTGTCCTCTTTTAAATCATCTGCTTGTGGTTCAACATCAGAACGCTCAGGAATGGCTAAAACTTCAAGATCACTTGGTTCATCAGAATTCGTATCATCATCCTCACTGCCGTATATCTTTTGAATGAGTTGCTCGTTATCTTTTTTAACATCACTGACGTCTCCACTTTTCATTAATTCTAGCGTAAGTTTTTTAAGATCGGTCAAATCGGCTTTCATATCGAACAAAACTTTATAAAGTATTTCGCGCTCGTTGCTAAAATCACTTTCGGCTTTTTGCTGATTAACCAGCGCTGGTAAATTATTACCGGTATTGGGTAAATACTGCTGAAGCGTTTGCCGATTAATGGTTCTGTTTTGTTCTAAAATTGAAACCTGTTCTACAACATTTCGCAATTGCCTTATATTGCCATTCCAGCGATAGGATAGAAGTACTTTTACGGCATCATCAGTTAGTTTTACAGTAGGCATTTTGTATTTAGAAGCAAAGTCACTTGCAAATTTTCTAAATAACAGGTGAATATCGTCTTGTCGCTCTCTTAAGGCTGGTAGATGGATTTCTATAGTACTTAATCGGTAATATAAATCTTCTCTAAAGCGTTCTTTTTTTATGGCTTCAAACATATTAACATTCGTAGCCGCTACAATACGAACATCGGTCTTTTGAACCTTACTAGAGCCGACCTTAATAAACTCGCCGTTTTCTAGAACGCGAAGCAGTCGCACTTGTGTGGTAAGCGGTAATTCACCTACTTCATCTAAAAAAATGGTTCCGCCGTCGGCAACTTCAAAATACCCCGAACGCGTTTGCGTAGCACCAGTAAACGCCCCTTTTTCATGACCAAACAATTCACTATCAATTGTGCCTTCAGGTATCGCGCCACAGTTAACAGCTATATATTTACCGTGTTTTCGGTGCGATAACTGATGTATAATTTTAGGAATACTCTCTTTACCCACACCGCTTTCACCAGTTACCAAAACAGAAATATCTGTTGGTGCTACTTGCATAGCTTTTTCAATGGCTCTATTGAGTTTGGCATCGTTACCAATGATTCCGAAGCGTTGTTTTATGGCTTGTACAGATTCCATTGTTGTTGTATTACTAATTAATTGTTATCCGAATAACCTACGGGCTCACCTATAAGTGTAGCGCTGGTACAATCTGTAATTTTTACATTAACAAAATCCCCTGGTTTGTAGTGCTCTTTCGGAAAAACTACTACCGTATTCTGGCTGTTTCTACCTGACCAGTGTGCCTCTGAGCGCTTTGATGATTTTTCAATTAAAACTTCTTCAATCTTACCCACGTGCTGTTGGGTGCGGTAGAGGCTGTGTTTCTGTTGTAATTGAATAATTTCTTGTAAGCGTCTTTTCTTATCAGCCTCGGGAACATCATCGTCAATTTTACGAGCAGCTAATGTACCGGGTCGTTCAGAATAAGCAAACATAAAACCAAAGTCGTATTTAACATACTCCATTAAACTCAAGGTATCCAGGTGATCTTCTTCTGTTTCTGTAGGAAAGCCAGCAATCATATCCTGAGAAATTGCACAGTCTGGAATACGTTGTTTGATATTGTCAATCAGCTCAAAATATTCTTCACGAGTGTGCAATCTATTCATGGCTTTTAAAATTCGGTTGCTTCCACTTTGAACAGGTAAATGAATATAATTGCAAATGTTTTGATAGGCCGCCATAGTATCAATAACATCTAAAGTCATATCTTGTGGGTTCGAGGTAGAGAACCTAAAACGCATTTTGGGTTGGGCTTTAGCACATAACTCTAATAAATTGGCAAAGTTAACGGCCGTAGCTTTTTGTATGTCTGAGGCTTTATCAAAATCTTTTTTCAAACCACCACCATACCACAAATAACTGTCTACGTTTTGACCAAGTAAAGTCACTTCTCTATAACCTTTTTCCCAGAGATCATTGATTTCAGAAATAATACTCTGGGGGTCTCTACTGCGTTCGCGACCTCTTGTAAAAGGAACTACACAGAAGGTGCACATATTGTCACAACCGCGAGTAATAGAAACAAACGCTGTAACACCATTACTATTGAGTCTAACAGGTGCAATATCACCATAAGTTTCTTCTTTAGATAAAATTACGTTAATAGCTTCTCTGCCTTCCTCTACTTCGGCTAAGAGATTTGGTAAGTCCTTATAGGCATCTGGTCCAACGACCAAATCCACCATTTGCTCTTCTTCTAAAAACTTACTTTTTAAGCGTTCTGCCATACATCCTAAAACCCCAATCTTCATATTAGGATTAATTTGTTTTACGGCGTTGTATTTTTCTAATCGTTTGCGAACGGTCTGCTCTGCTTTATCTCTAATAGAGCAGGTATTTACTAAAACCAAATCAGCATCTTCAAGCTGGTGCGTGGTATTATAACCTTGATTGGTTAGAATAGAAGCCACTATTTCACTATCACTAAAATTCATCTGGCATCCATAGCTTTCAATAAATAGCTTTTTAGAATTACCTTCTTTGTGATCTAAGTTTAGTGTCTGACCTTGCTTGGTTTCGTCAATTATTTTTTCCATGTACTACGTATTCAACTTATGGATTCAACAAGTGTGCAAAGATACGATTAAATTCTTAACTGTGACAAATTGACAGCTAAGTTTGTCCCTATAAGATCTGGGTTTTTTATAAACGTAAAGGCGTTAAATTCACGATAAAATGTCGGTAAATCTCGTTAAAATTAGGATTGTAATTTTATTTTGGACTACATTTGTAATGACAAAAATGTAAAGAATGCCAAAAAACCTTGTAATTGTAGAGTCGCCAGCAAAGGCAAAAACCATAGAAAAATTTTTAGGAAAAGATTATAAAGTAGCTTCGAGTTTTGGACATATTGCAGACCTCCCATCTAAAGAGTTAGGTGTGGATGTTGAAGGTGATTTTGATCCAAAATATAAAGTGTCTAAGGATAAAAAAGATGTTGTAAAGAATTTAAAAGCATTAGCCTCAAAGGCAGAAATAGTATGGCTTGCTAGTGATGAAGATCGTGAGGGAGAGGCCATAGCTTGGCATTTGGCAGAAACTTTAGATTTAGACCACTCAAAAACCAAACGAATTGTATTTCACGAAATCACTAAAACGGCAATTGAAAAAGCCATTAAAAACCCGAGGGGCATTGATTATAATTTAGTCGATGCGCAACAGGCGAGACGTGTTTTAGATCGTATTGTAGGTTATGAATTGTCACCAGTATTATGGCGTAAAGTCAAAGGTGGTTTGTCAGCAGGACGCGTACAATCGGTCTCGGTACGATTAATTGTAGAGCGCGAGCGCGCCATCGAGAATTTCGAGCCGCAAGCCTCTTATCGTGTAGATGCAGAGTTTTTTAAAACAGGAAGCCAAAGTTTTAAGGCAAAGTTGCCCAAAAATATCGCTACCGCCGATGAGGCTGAGTCTTTTTTAAAAGCCAATAAAGAAGCGGATTACGAGGTTACGAGCTTAGAGAAAAAACCGGCCAAAAAATCACCAGCCCCACCATTTACAACCTCAACTTTGCAACAAGAGGCTTCTAGAAAACTTGGTTTTTCGGTAAGTAGAACAATGAGTAATGCACAACGTTTATACGAGGCAGGTCTTATAACTTATATGAGAACCGATAGCGTTAATCTTTCCGATGAAGCAAGAAAAGGAGCGCTTGAGCAAATAAAATCGGCCTACGGCGATTCTTATAGTAAGCCGAGAAAATATAAAGGTAAATCTAAAGGTGCTCAAGAAGCACACGAAGCGATAAGACCTACTAATTTTGCCAATCATACGGTCAATGCAGAAAGAGACCAGATGCGTCTATATGAGTTAATATGGAAGCGTGCCATCGCAAGCCAGATGAGTGATGCTAAATTAGAGCGTACAACACTTCAAATTGGTATAACTAGTGAGGGCGAACGTTTAGATGAGCAGTTTGTAGCTAGAGGTGAAATCATCACGTTTGATGGTTTTTTAAAAGTGTATTTAGAAAGCACAGATGATGAGGATACAGAGCAAGAAGGTATTTTACCTGATCTTGCCAAAGGGGACCGTTTGGAGCGTAAATTTATTTCGGCAACCGAGCGCTTCACAAGACCTCCAGCGCGTTTTACAGAAGCCTCTTTAGTAAAGCAATTAGAAGAACTAGGTATAGGTAGACCCTCCACTTATGCTCCCACAATTTCTACAATTCAAAATAGAAATTACATAGAAAAAGGTACCAATGAAGGTGAAAAACGACCTTATAAGCAATACGTATTAGAAAATGGTAGCGTAAAAGCATCTCAATTAACAGAAAAGGTAGGCTCAAATAAAGGAAAGTTGGTACCGACCGATGTTGGTTTTATAGTAACCGATTTCTTAGTCAATCATTTTGAATCTATTTTAGATTACAATTTTACAGCGAAAGTTGAAGAGAGTTTTGATGATATTGCCGAGGGTAAAGAAGATTGGCGCGCCATGATGAAAGATTTTTATAAGGGGTTTCATCCACAAGTTGAAGACGTTCAGGAAAATGCAGATCGCGAATCAGGCGAACGTGTTTTAGGTGAAGATCCTAAAACAGGACGACAAGTTAGTGTGCGTTTAGGGAAATATGGTCCTATGGTTCAAATTGGAACCGCGGACGAAGAGGAAAAACCACAATTTGCAAGTTTAGCACCGCATCAGCAGTTAAATACCATTACCTATGAAGAGGCAATGGACTTATTTAAGCTGCCAAAATCATTGGGACATTATAAAGAAGATCCTGTAGAAGTCAATATAGGGCGTTATGGTCCTTATGTGAGGTATGGTAAAAAATTTGTGTCAATTCCTAAGGATGTAGATCCGTTGAGTGTAGAGTTAGATGAGGCCATTACCTATATTAAAGAAAAGGAAAAGGCTGATGCACCTATTTATAAGTATAAAGGCTTAGACGTAACGAAAGGAAAAGGTCGATTTGGTCCATTTATTAAATGGAACAATATGTTTATCAATGTGGGTAAAAAATACGATTGGGATCATTTATCAGATGAGGATATTGAGGCATTAATAGAGGCTAAAATCAAGAAGGAAGAAGAAAAAATTGTAAAAGTTTGGGAAGACGAAGCTATCAGGATTGAAAAAGCACGCTGGGGCAGACATAATATTATAAAAGGAAAGCAAAAGGTAGAATTGGCTAAAACCGTAGATGTTTCTAAATTAAAATTAGATGAGGTTAAGGCTTTACTGGAAAAAAATAAACCCAAACGAAAAAGTCGTAAGAAAAAAGCCAGTTCCAAAAAGTAACAGTGCATGAATTTTAATTTTCTCTCACCAGTTTCAGATGCTGTTTTAGCTCAAACCGAGTTGCTTTCACCTCAGGCACTTGGTAAGCAGCTTAAAATTCATTCTGCACAAAATGGTATGCCAGATTTAGACGATGTAAAATTAGCTATCGTCGCGGTAAAGGAAGTTCGTAATGACATTCATTACTTAGGTGCAGAACCAGACTTTGACAATTTAAGAAAGGCATTTTACAGTTTATTTCCAGGAAATTGGCAGTCGCAGATAGCAGATTTAGGAGATTTAGAACCTGGTGAAACGACAGAGGATACTTACTTTGCTTTACGCACCACCATTGCTGTTTTAATAGAAAATAAAGTTATACCTGTTATTATTGGTGGTTCTCAAGACCTAACCTATCCAAATTATAGAGCCTACGACGAATTGTTGCCAATGGTTAATATCGTAAATGTCGATACGAATTTTGACCTCGGTGATGCTAACTTGCCTTTAAAAAACAATAGTTACGTCGGAAAAATAATTGTAGAGGAACCTTATAACCTATTTAATTATGCCACATTAGGTTATCAGACCTACTTTAACGCTCAAGATGAAATCGATTTAATGGAAAAGCTCTACTTTGAAGCGTATCGTTTGGGAGAGGTCTCTAGTGATATTAATTTAGTAGAGCCCGTGATGCGAGATGCAAATCTCGTTAGTATAGATTTGAGAGCAGTAAGATCGGCAGAGTTAAGTGAAAAACAAAAATTCTCGCCAAATGGCTTTACAGGAAAAGAAATTTGTGCTATTTCGCGTTATGCTGGCATTAGTAATAGCGTGTCATCATTTGGTATTTATGAATATTGTCCGTCATCAAAAGACCATGAAACCACAATGTTGATGGCGCAAATGATATGGTATTTTATAGAAGGTGTTAATTGCAGGGTTAAAGATGATAATTTTCAGAACGATAAGTTCTTTCAGAAATTTAATGTATTGGTAGACGATGACGAACTTATTTTCTTTAAAAGTTTAAAAACAGGTAGATGGTGGATAGAAATACCATTTTTACCGAACGTTAATAATAAATTGAAAAAGCATACGTTATTATCGTGCACTCATGACGATTATCTGTGCGCAATGAACGGTGAAATACCAGAAAGGTGGTACAAAGCTTACCGAAAAAACAGCATTTAAAATATACAATTCGTCGATAATTAACAATTTTTTAATCGATGAAATGCATTTTTTTAGGTTAAAACGCGAAAAAAATCGAAAAAAAGTTGTTTTTTCCAAATTATATAAATATGTTTACCACCTTGAAAATTTAAGACGATTAATTTAACCTCGAGTTACTATGAATATTAAGAGATTTATTTTATTAACCACTGTAATGGCTTTTTTGTCCAGTTGTAATTCTGGAGATCGTGGGCAACTAGTAGGTGTTAAAGGTAAAAAATGGCACCCAGAAAAACCCTATGGAATGACATTAGTTCCTGGTGGGGCATTTATTATGGGTAAGTCAGATGATGACTTAGCCGGTGTACAAGATGCCCCTACCAAAACGGTAACGGTGCGTGCCTTTTATATGGACGAAACCGAAATTACTAACAGCGAATATAGACAGTTCGTAGAATGGGTAAGAGATTCTATTTTAAGAAGAAAATTAGCCGAGATGGCAGATTTAACCGGTAAAACTCCAGCAGATGGTGGAATTGGTGATTACGCTTATCTCGATGCTGAAGATGAAGACTTAAATGCCTATGAGCAATATATGCTTGAGACCTATGGTAACGAACAGCGCAAAATTAATAATGGTATTGACTTGATCTTTGAAACCGAAGATTATCCAGATGTTGAGTACGCTGAAGTTATGGATGGTATGTATCTTCCCATGGAAGAATCTTACAATGGTCAAAGAACTTGGGATGTGACGCAATTTAAGTTTCAGTATACTTATATGGACATTGCAAAAGCGGCTAAAAACAGAGATTTAGATCGTTCAGATGTAATCCTTCAAGAGGAAATAGAAGTGTATCCAGATACTACAGCATGGATTAGAGATT
>Ga0207419_1000331_pt1 | contig 40301 bp, 35 predicted proteins | sample ElkSloMetagenome_4_FD_184723 | JGI IMG/M metagenome (GOLD analysis project Ga0207419, IMG submission 184723) | Hot spring microbial communities from Elkhorn Slough, Monterey Bay, USA - MD2A (version 2) | ecosystem: Environmental > Aquatic > Marine > Intertidal zone > Estuary: Microbial mat ...
GTCTGAGAACCTTTTGGTAAACTCTAGCACATCTTCTCCTTTAAATATATCCATTTAACCAAGTTAATCTTTAATTTTGATATGTACGTAATTAGACATCTCGATAAATCTTTTAACCGACATTTCCCACCCCATTTTACTTTTCAGTTTATTTTTCTGATTTTGGTCGGATGTCAGTAGAACTATCAACAAAAGTATTAGATCATTTGGGTTTAGTAAGTGGTATGTGTGATGAACTCGACATTGTCTCGCAGATAGATGAGCATATGCCCCAAGACCTTGCCCAGCGCGAGGTCAGCATCGGCACGATATGTAAGGCATCGATCATCAATGGTCTGGGTTTTACCGAACGTAGGTTATATATGGTGCCCTCATTTTTTGAGGGAAGGCCTACCGAACTATTATTAGGCAATGGGGTCCAGTCCGAACATCTTAACGATACAGTAATCGGTCGGGCGTTGGATGCCATCCATGCCTACGGGATCACCGCACTGTTTGCCCAGCTCTGTCCGGTCATCTGTAAGCAATTGGGACTGATCACCCGTTATGCCCACTTGGATAGTACCACGTTCCATTTACATGGGCGCTACAATAGTTGCTCTCCGCCAGAGGATGGTACTGTTTTACACCTGACCAAGGGCTATAGTAGGGACCATCGCCCCGATCTGAACCAAGCCGTGATCAACTTGATTACCGAGAACTAGGCAGGGATTCCCATTCATATGGAAACACTCGATGGCAATACAAGTGATAAGACCAGCTTTAAGGATACCATCAAGGGGCATATCGAATGCTTACAACAGGTAACCGATTTTGATTATATAACGGTGGACAGTGCAGGTTATACCCAAGAGAACCTACAGACCAATAGCGGTCAGGTAAAGTGGATCGGCAGGGTACCCGAGAGTATAAAAGCATGTAAAGAACTGATAAGCAGTCCGGTACCCATGCGACCTTTACAGGAAGGGTATCAGTATGCAGTAATAGGTTCTACCTATGCAGACATACCTCAACGATGGATGGTCATATATTCCCCGCAGGCTCATGAACGTGAAGTGACCACCTTTATCAAAAGATATGGTAAACAAAACCAAAAGGAGTCCCGAGCAGCGGTCCGGTTTGAAAAAGTATCCTTCGCCTTGTCGAGAAGATGCACAAAAAGCTGTAGAAAAGTTGAGGAAAAGCCTGAAAACGTTACAGGTCGACTCATTTGAGATTACCACCAAGCACCTACGCTACAAAACCAAGGGAAGACCTAAGACGGGAGCAGTCCCTGAGGAGATACATTCAGTGAAGCTAAGGCTCAGTAGTCCTTTAGCGCCTTTTCAAGAGCTAAAAGCCAGTAAAGGGCGGTTTGTACTGGCAACCAATGAACTGGATGAGGAAAAATTACCTTATATAGAGGTATTGACCGCTTACAAGGGGCAAGCTAAGGTAGAACGGGGACTTCGTTTCTTGAAAGATCCCCAGTTTGTTGCCTCCAACCTGTTTGTCAAAAAACCAGAGAGAGTTGAGGCATTGTTATTGATCATGACCCTATGTTTGACCGTGTATGCCGCCATTGAGTACAGGATACGTCAACAGCTGGCGCAAAAACACCAAACTATACCACTGAACATCAAGGAAATATATTATAAAATCATACACCTTATGGGAAATGCCTATAAAAAATATTACCTTATCGAATAAGAGTGGGAAATGTCGGTTTTAGAGATTTAATTATTAACATAAGCAAGCAAAACAATATTAAGCTTTGAAAGTCTAATAAAAATTACTCTTAGCAATGTTGTGTGGATGTATTCTCCTGCATTTGATTCATTCCTAAGTTTACTTACCTAAACGCCTGATTCTAAACATTGCATGTTGGTTTGCCATGTAACATACGAGTTGGTTGTATCATATTTAAAAAATATTCTACGGTCCAAGCTGTTTGTGAAAGTTTTTTGCTCCGATGAATCAACTGTGAGCTTAAGGTATCAGAGGATTAAAAATTATGGGTCGCTGTATGTCGAAAGCTAGCTTCTAATTACAATAGACATGCCTTACAAATTCGAATTAGGAAATAATCAAAATATAATCTTTTGAAAAAAGTTATGTACAATAAATCCAATTGTAATGTTTGATATTGGAAAAAAGGAAGAACTTTAAGCGAAATCAACAGATTTAGTAAAGTAGAAACTTGTTTTTTTACATTTTTGGAAAAATAAGGTTGTTTCTTTTTGTAAAATAACGAATGCTACCATATAATTGTAATTCAAATCTAAAGAAAGCAGAAAGTCCACTTTTTTTGAATTTACTGCCTCTCTAAACCAAAATTTCTGGAAATCAAATTTCAAAATCCTCATAGAACTTTATAGGTTTTTTCTAAACCATATCACAATTTATGTACACAATAGAAGACTTGGAAATAAGATTACTTTCAGAGTTAAAAGTCATAGCTGATGAACTCGGTGTAAAAAATTTTAGCAAGCTACCAAAGAAAGATCTTATTTATAAAATCCTAGATCAACAGGCTGTTTTGCCTGAGTCAGAATTACCCGATACTCAAAGTAGTCCAAAAAAAGAAAGGAAAAAAACTTCTACCAAAGAGAAGAAGGATACAAGTAAGCCTAGGAAAAGGGTAAAAAAGGCAGAAAAAACCGCTAAAGAAGAGGCCTCCTCAGAATCAAATAAAAAGGAGGATGCGACTAGCGAAGAGCAAGAAGATAAGTCAGAACAAAATGTTAGAAAGTTGAAGCCTAGAAGTAATGTGGCAGATGAAGAATCTGATACTAAGAAAGAAACTGAGACTTCAAGCTCTTCTAGTAAGCAAAAAGGACATTCAGATAAGAAAGATACTTCAGAGAAGAAGAGTACCAAAAAACCAAGTATTAGAGAGTTTGATGGTGTTATCGAAAATGAAGGTGTTCTAGAGATAATGCAAGACGGCTATGGTTTTTTAAGGTCTTCAGATTATAATTATCTTGCCAGCCCAGATGATATTTACGTTTCACCTTCACAAATAAAGCTTTTTGGGTTAAAAACAGGTGATACCGTAAAGGGTCAAATCAGACCACCTAAAGAAGGTGAAAAATATTTCGCTTTATTGAGAGTAGAGTCAGTAAATGGAAAAACTACCGAAGAAATCAGGGATAGAGTGCCCTTTGAGTATCTTACTCCGCTCTTTCCTGAAGAAAGACTAAACTTGAGCGGTAAAAATTCGAAATTATCTACAAGGGTTTTAGATCTTTTTGCACCTATCGGAAAAGGGCAGAGGGGTATGATTGTGGCACAGCCTAAAACGGGTAAGACAGTGTTGCTTAAAGAAATAGCCAATGCTATAGCTAAAAATCATCCAGAGTGTTACTTAATTGTGCTTCTGATTGATGAAAGACCTGAAGAAGTAACAGATATGGCAAGAAGTGTAAGGGCAGAAGTGGTTTCTTCTACGTTTGATGAGCAAGCAGATAGGCATGTAAAAGTATCTTCTATTGTACTCGAAAAAGCAAAGCGAATGGTAGAGTGCGGTCACGATGTAGTGATTTTGCTAGATTCTATCACAAGGTTAGCTCGTGCTTATAACACTGTGGCGCCTTCTTCTGGTAAGATACTCTCTGGTGGTGTTGATGCGAATGCACTTCATAAACCAAAGCGTTTCTTTGGTGCTGCAAGAAATGTAGAAAATGGAGGCTCACTAACCATAATTGCTACAGCCTTAATTGAGACAGGCTCAAAAATGGACGAAGTGATTTTTGAAGAGTTCAAAGGAACCGGTAACATGGAACTTCAACTCGATCGTAAGCTTGCCAATAAAAGAGTTTATCCTGCAATTGATGTCGTATCTTCAGGTACTAGAAAAGAAGACTTATTGTTGGACAAAGACACTCTTTCTAGAGTTTGGATTTTGCGTAAATTCATGTCTGATATGAATCCTAACGAGGCGATGGAGTATCTTCTAACAAACATGAAAGGTACAAGAGATAATGAAGAATTCTTGATTTCAATGAATGGATAAAGAAAATAAGACTATTTGCTTAATGAGCCTGGGTTTTTTTAACTCAGGCTTTTTTGTTCATTTTTTGTAAAACTATACTAAAGAAGAATATCGCTCTTAAGTAGCCAGTACATGTATCAACTATAATTTTTTATTTTAAGCATAGTTGTAAATGCTTTTATTAAGTGCCTTGTTTTCTCCTTGTCCTTTCTGCCCAAAGTATAAGATTCGAGAATTACAAAACTTACTACAACACAGTTAGTTAATCCTATTAAAATCGATAATACGAAAATTATTAGCAAAATATCTATCATTAATGAATGAAATTCTCCCTTTTTTCCCGCTAGGCTTGGTCGTTTTTCCAGGCGAGCCACTTAACCTACATATCTTTGAGCCTAGATATAAGCAACTGATTAACGACTGTATGGACAATGATATCAATTTTGGTATACCACCTTATATCGATGATTCTATAAAAAGTTTTGGTACTGAAGTTAAAATGAAAGATATAGTAAACAAATATGAAGATGGCAGAATGGACATTACCACAGAAGCGGTTCGCATTTTTAAATGGAATACATTTAATAACCCTTTGAACGGTAAGCTTTATTCTGGAGGAGAGGTCGAGTTTTTTGAGGAAAATGAAGAAGACGCGAGTTATAGTGATAAATTATTGCTTGTCGAAACCGCGAGAAAGCTATTTAAGCTATTGAATATTGATGTAGAAATAAGTGTAGACCAAGAGTTCCTATCCTATCATTTAGCGCATAAGGTTGGGCTAGGTCTAAGTCAAGAATACAACTTGCTCACAGTAAGAGGTGAAAGAAAGCGAATAGATATTTTAGTGGACCATATCACAAGGAGTATTCCTGTGATCAAAGAATCTGAAAGAAGCAAAGATAAAATAAAAATGAATGGGCATTTCAAATATTTTAACCCACTTACTTTTTAGTTAGAGCTTTACTTTACAGAGAGGTCAAAAAAATTATTCAACATAAAAAATGTTGATATTTTAGAGCATTCCACTAAATTTAGCTATCGAAAAATCATCAATTGAGTAAATATGACCAGCAATGTTGGCAAATAAAACTTAGAGAAGTGTCATAATCTAGTTGTACAACTTTAGGCCGTTTTCTTAAGCATAATCCCTAAATAAACAATACTTGGGTAAGTTAGAGCAGCAGTGCAAAAGGCTAAAAAGCTGATTGTTGCTTTTCTAAAGAATACATACAAATATACTATGCGATTGTCGGTTCAATATCTCACATTTTTCTTTCTGTTGGCATTTAAATCTTTGTATGCACAACAGATAGACTACAGGAAAAACTACTACCCACTCATAAATAAGGCTGAACTGGCTATAACAGAAGGCAAGCAGGCCATAGCACTTACCAATTATCTAGAGGCCTTTAATAAAGTACCAGAACCATTTTCTAAGGATTTGTACAATGCTGCCTTGTGTGCTGCCATTAGCAACAACACTAAAATTGCTGTAGTACTCTGTAAGAGCCTAGTACTGAAAGGTACAGAAATCACTTTTATATTGGCTCAAAACGCATTTAGAGCTCTGGAACAAAGCCAAGAATGGCAAGCATTTATAGAAAGTTATCCAGCCTTAAGAAAAATGTTTTTGTTAAAAGTAAATATGCCTCTAAGGAAAGAACTGGAATTAATGTGGGCAAGAGACCAACACTACAGAATTAAACCCAATGGGCTTTTAATATACAAAGATACCATTAAGGCTATTGACAGAGAAAATATTAGAGATTTAAAGAGAATCATTGATAAATATACTTTTCCAGATGAAAGTCTGATAGGTGTAGAAAACCCTTTAGAAGCCCCCCCTTTCCATAGCATACTTTATCATCATTGTCAAAATACAGGCAATAATAGTAGCTCAGGGCTTGCCGATTTTCCCAATGTATTGATCGATGCTGTAAAGCATGGGCAATTGAGTCCGCACAGGTATGCTGCTTATGCAGATATACAAGGTAAGCCAATTTATGGCAACACAACCTTTTATAGAATCGGTAAAAATGGTGAGTTGCGCTATTTAAAAATGAAGGAAAGCGAAATAAAGAGAATGAATAAAAAGCGGATTTCTATAGGTTTAGCGCCAATTGGCGTCTACCGGAAAAAGGTACTTTTTTCATTAAAGAACAAAAATTTTATTTTTGATTTTAATGATAGTATTATCGTTTTAGAAGGGCTCGATAGTAAAAGTATTGAAGAATTTCTAGAACATACAAACACAATTAAGGCAGAATGATATTGCAGTATTTAAAGTTATCGAATTATAATACTCTAGTAGCAACTATATTTATAATCTTAGCCCAATTATTTTTCGGATGCAGCCAAGAAAAAGCTAAGATTGATTTAGAAAACATCTCTGAAACAGAAGATGTATTAGTCCATATTGACACAGATTATGGTAGAATGACTGCTGTTCTTTATGACAAGACTCCACTACACAAACAAAATTTTTTAAAACTTGCCAACGATGGCTTCTATGATGGCCTACTGTTTCACAGAGTGATAGAGGGTTTTATGATACAAGGTGGAGACCCCCTCTCAAGAAATGCTTCTAAAGACGATGTATTGGGTAGGGGTGATCCTGGAAATGCTATTAAAGCTGAATTTGATTCTACTCTATTTCATAAAAAAGGTGTGTTATCTGCTGCTCGAAAACCAGATCAGATAAATCCTGAGAAGCGATCAAACGGCAGCCAATTTTTTATTGTACATGGCAAAAAGTTTACAGAGCAAGAGCTATTGAGTAGTTTAATAGATTACCGAAAGCTCTATGTTTATTTTGACTCAGTTATGCGTGGCGATGGTTTTAATGAAATGAAAACGAATTTTGCCGCATTACAAACAGAGGGGAATAGGGAGGATATTAGAAATTTTGTGGTAAATGCAAAAGATACCATAGAGCAGCACTATGGGATAGAACTAGATAATATCATGCTTGAATCTCACAAAGAGGTATACAAAACAATCGGTGGATACCCTAGTTTAGATGGTGCTTACTCTGCATTTGGAGAAGTCGTTGAAGGACTTGAAATAATCGATAGACTTGCTGTGGTTAAGACAGGGAAAGGCGATAGGCCTTTAGAAGATTTGAGTATGGATGTTAGCCTAGAAGTAAAATCTAAAAATGAGATAGAAAAAAAATATGGTTATGATTATCCATAAAAAAAGCGGGCATGCCCGCTTAGATTATTTTTTTGTTTTTCGCTCAAACTCTATAGTGTAAGTTGTTTCCTTGTCTTCAACTTTAAAATGCTGGGTTACTTTGCCAGTATTTGGCTTTTTTTCTTTTTGTTTTGTTTTCATAGTAGGATTAAGATAAGGTGAATTTGATTTCGCAACGCTGCCTCTCCTAAAATATTGTTAACCGTAAGTTTAATGGATATTTACTATGCAGTTGGATCGGGACTTGGGCATGCCAATAGGGCAAGGCTTTTTATAGAAAAATTACAGCTTAGCAATATACTTGTTATTGTTAATAGCCAGTATGCCAAGAAACTACTTGAGCCCATTCCCCATAAGATTATTCCCATTTCTTGTTTTAGTAAATTAGAAACGGCAAGGCACGAAGCACAAAAAATTATAAGGCAGCACAAACCTGAAAAAGTGTATTTAGATACCTTTCCAGGAGGGATTGTAGGAGAGTGGTGTGGAATTGGGGCAGAGACAATCCATTTCTACTTAGTTAGCCGAATCCTAAAAGTAGAGATCTATAAAAAGATACTGCCCGATTTAAGATTACCTACATTTAAAAAAATCTTTATCTCTGAAAAAATATCAGATGCACAGTACCAATACCTTAAGTGTATTTCAGTAGAAAATAGTTTGATAGACATTTCGCTTACGCACGGGCTAACATCTAAAAATAAAGCTACACAAATTAGGCTTGATATTCAACAACCTTTTTGGTTGATCATACATTCAGGTAATATCGAAGAGTGTCTTACCTTGTATCAGCATGCACTTGATTTAGCCAAACTGCATAACAAAATAGTGGAAATTTGCTTTGTACATCCCCAACCCAAAAGTCTAAGCAGATATGTTGAGGGGAAAGTTTTTCAAGATTGGCATTTAAAAGATTTTGTAGTACAAGCCGAAAAGATTTTTACCGCTTGCGGATACAATCTTATGCATGAGTTACAAGAATTTAGAGACAAACAAGTATTTATTCCTTTTTTCAGAAAATACGATGACCAATTTTTAAGGGCCAAATATTTTAGAGCTTAGTCACTTTTCAAATTCAATCTTTCGGCAATACATTGGCTTTTATTCTTATCCTACCTTGGGGCGTCTTGGCATTGCTGATAATTGTGATAACTTTATTTTGTACGCCAGCTCTGCCTCTGCTGTCAAAAGCAATTTTAATAGTAGCTGATTGCTTAGGAGCAATAGGCGTTTTAGGCCACTCTGGGGCGGTACAACCGCATGTTGTAATTACATTAGAAATAACTAAAGGAGATTTACCGTCATTTTTAAGAATAAATTCATGCGATACCTTATCTCCCTGTTTTAAATCTCCAAAATCAAAGGTCGATTCTTCTAATTGTAACACAGGGGCTGTTTCCTTACTAATGTCTTGTGCACTTACATTAAAAGTAATGCTTAAGGCTAGTAAAAGTATAAGTCTTAGAGCAATAGGTTTATTTTTATCCATAGTCATTTCCAATAAGAGTGCTGAACTATCGGTTTTTTTGTGTAACAAAAATTCTTCTTTTAAGAATCACTAAATTTTTAATCTAGCTTTTTCGAGTCTTTCTCCTTCAGATTTTATGCAAAAAACTCTTTAGGAAAGTTGATGAGGTATAATTCTTTTGCACTTCTAGTAACAGCGGTATAGAGCCATCGTAAATATTCTACATTTTTCATTTCTTCAGTAAAATATCCTAAGTCGATAAAAACGGCATCCCACTGACCGCCCTGCGCTTTATGGCAGGTTAGTGCATAGGCATATTTTACTTGTAGGGCATTGAGGTAAGGATCAATCTTAAGTAGTTTGTTTAGCTCTTTTTCATCTTCTATATGCGCATACTCTTTTTGTATTTCGTTAAAAAGTATACGCATTTCTTGAGCCGACATGCTCGCACTTGAAGATTGCAATGGGTTGAGCAATACTTTCGCCTCAAAAGTGGCTTCATTAGGATAATCGACAAGTTGGAAAGTGATATCAGCGAATCTAAAGCCATGTATTTCTTCTTCATTTCTTACTCTTCTTACTTCTACAAATTCACCATTTGCAAGAAAACCAGCCTGAGATTCTGGAGACAACCAAAAGTAATTGTTTCTTACAATCATAAGGTAATCGCCTGCGTCTACTTCATTTTCATAATACAGTAATTGCCTTCTAATGTATTGGTTGTACATTACAGCATTTTTGTTAGACCTTGTGATTAAACTAGTGTTTTCGATTCCGAATTTACCATATGCATAACGGAGCCCATCTTCTAACTTCTGATGATTCATGGAATAGATATCCGGATAATGCTTGGTTTTAAACTGTACACTAAATTTTCTTTTTGCGATGGACAATCGCAGGTCGGTTGCATTATCTAATATGCCTGATGCTTCTTTTTGCCTCACCACTTGAGTGAGCAAATGCGTTTGCACATTGGCTTTAAAATGGTTTTCTAAAAATAAGGTATCTAGTGCAGGGCTAATTTGTTGATGAACTGGCGGAAGTTGGGCGGCATCGCCAACCAAAAGCAATTGATTATTGGCCGCAGTATCTTCAAATATAAAATGAACCAGTTCTTCGAGCAAGCCCGCTTTACCATAAACCTCATGGCTGTTGTCGATCATAGATGCCTCGTCAACAATAAATACGGTGTTTTTATGGTAGTTTTTCTGTCTTACAAAACGTAGTCTTCCGGTATTTGGATCTTCTGTTTGTTTAAAGACAACTTTATGTATGGTAAACGCCTTTCTCTTAGCATAGGCAGACATCACCTTGGCCGCTCTGCCTGTTGGAGCTAACAATACTGCCTTTTTTCTAAGATAGTGCAAGGTATTGACCAATGCGCTTACAGAAGATGTTTTGCCTGTACCTGCATAGCCTTTCAACACAAAAATTGATTTGTAGGTAGTTTTATCCTTTTCGAAAAGGAATTCTTCTAACAACTCAAAAAGAGTGTCTTGTCCCTTGGTAGGTATATGTACAAATTTTTGTAAAAGCTGTGTTTTGAAGGAATCCAAGTTACAAGTGCCTTTTTAGTATTTCATAGAAATCGTAAACATCATTAAAAGTATTATACAAAGGTACAGGTGCAATCCTTATTACCGAGGGCTCACGCCAATCGCAAATAACGCCATCTGAGCTAATTGCCTCAAAAAGGTTTTTCCCGTATCCTGGAACTACCAATGATAATTGACAGCCTCTTTCTTCAGGGTTCTTAGGGGTTATGCACTTAATGATCTCCTTGCCTTTTTCTAAATTGATTGCTTGGATCAAGCCTTCAAGGTAGACAGTTAATTCGATACTTTTTTGTCTCAGCGTATCTATCCCTACTTCATGAAAAATTTCAAGAGGGGCTTTTAGTCCTGCCATAGCAAGAATTGGAGCATTGCTTAGTTGCCAGCCCTCTGCACCGTACATTGGCTTAAATCCCTTTTCCATCTTAAATCTTGATGTTTCATCATGGCCCCACCAACCTGCAAATCTTGGTAGCTCGCGATCACTAAAATGATTTTGATGCACAAAAAAACCAGATGGCGCACCAGGCCCGCCGTTAACGTACTTGTAATTGCACCATACGGCAAAATCAACTTGCCGTTGATGTAGGTGTAAAGGCAAATTGCCGGCAGCATGGGCTAAGTCAAATCCAGCCATAGCACCGACCTGATGAGCCGCTTTGGTTATTTCGGCGATATCATAATATTGACCCGAATAATAGTTTACGCCCCCAAGTAGTACCAATGCCAGTTCATCTTTATGAGTATGGATTAAAGATATAATGTCTTCGGTCCGTAGTAACTCTTCGCCTTTTCTGGGTGCTGCCTCTATAATTGCATGTTTTGGTTCAAAGATATGCTCACCACCTTTTGTAGCATGAAAATCAACTTGACTCTCTATAGCATATTGATCAGATGGGAAAGCTCCCGCTTCCATAATTATCTTATATTTATTTTTTGTAGGTCTGTAAAAGGAAACCATGGCCAAGTGAAGGTTCACAGTCAACGTATTCATGATAACGACCTCCTCAGGTAGGGCGCCTACCAACTCGGCAGCATACTTTGTAAACTGTCTGTGATTGTACAACCATGGATTGGGCTCCTTAAAGTGCCCTTCTACTGCTTGTTCTGACCATTTGCTCAATTCAGCTTCAACATACTTTCTTGTTTGTTTCGGCTGCAGTCCTAAAGAGTTGCCACATAGATAAGTGGTATCTTTACCATTTAGTTTTGGTATAAGAAATCTATCCCGACGTGTAATGTCTTTAAACTTTTTGTCTAAGTCCGCTGCTTTATCTTTTAATGCCATTGCTGTCATTGCTGAAAACTCAATAAAATAACTCAAATGAAACTTTGAAAAGTACCAATTAAGTAAACAAACAAGAAACATTTTGTTCAGTTGATTTTTTTTTCGAAAAATCCATATATTTTTATTGCAATAATTTGAGATTATTGAAAATCCATATAGCTTTGCAATCTCTTTTAGGTAAACGCCTAACAGAGATTATTGGGGAGATACCAAAGCGGCCAACTGGGACGGACTGTAAATCCGTTGACTTATGTCTTCGCAGGTTCGAATCCTGCTCTCCCCACCAAATTTCTTTTAAGCGGGAGTAGCTCAGTTGGTAGAGCGACAGCCTTCCAAGCTGTAGGTCGCGGGTTCGAGCCTCGTCTCCCGCTCTGATATCAGCCGATGTAGCTCAGGGGTAGAGCGCTTCCTTGGTAAGGAAGAGGTCACGGGTTCAATTCCCGTCATTGGCTCTGAGGTATCGATATAAAATGTTTTTTGTAAGTAATTAATATGTAAAAAAAATGGCTAAAGAAACCTTTGACCGTTCCAAACCACACTTGAATATTGGTACTGTTGGACACGTTGACCATGGTAAAACAACATTGACAGCGGCGATTACTAAAGTTCTTGCTGAGCAAGGTTTGTCTGAAACAAGAGATTTTGATTCAATTGATAATGCTCCCGAAGAAAAAGAAAGGGGTATTACCATTAACACTTCTCACGTAGAGTATCAAACAGCTAACAGGCACTATGCCCACGTTGACTGTCCTGGTCACGCTGACTATGTAAAGAACATGGTTACTGGTGCCGCTCAAATGGACGGTGCAATCTTGGTAGTGGCTTCAACTGATGGGCCAATGCCCCAAACTCGTGAGCACATCCTATTGGCTCGTCAGGTAGGTGTACCAGCGCTTGTTGTTTTCATGAACAAAGTGGATATGGTAGATGATCCCGAATTGTTAGAGCTTGTAGAGATGGAAATTAGAGAACTGCTATCTTTCTATGAGTTTGATGGTGATAATATACCTGTAATACAGGGTTCTGCACTTGGTGCGTTAAACGGCGAAGAAAAGTGGGTTAAAACCGTTATGGAATTGATGGAAGCAGTTGATGAGCATATTCCACTTCCTGAGCGTTTGATCGACAAAGATTTCTTGATGCCGGTTGAGGACGTGTTCTCAATTACTGGTCGTGGTACTGTTGCTACTGGTAGAATAGAGAGAGGTGTAGTAAAAACCTCTGAGGGCGTTGAAATCATCGGTCTTGGAGCAGAAAAAATGACTTCTACTGTTACTGGTGTAGAAATGTTTAGAAAAATCTTGGACAGAGGTGAAGCTGGTGATAACGTAGGATTATTGCTTAGAGGTGTTGAGAAAGATCAGATACAAAGAGGTATGGTAATCTGTAAACCAGGTTCTGTAACTCCTCACACTAAATTCGAGGCTGAGGTTTACGTACTTTCGAAAGAAGAAGGTGGTCGTCACACTCCATTCTTCAAAGGTTACAACCCTCAGTTCTATTTCAGAACTACCGACGTAACTGGTACTATCAGCTTGCCTGATGGCGTAGAGATGGTAATGCCTGGTGACAATATTACAATTACAGTTGACTTGCAGAAAGAGGTCGCTATGGAGCAAAACTTAAGATTTGCGATTAGAGAGGGTGGTAGAACTGTAGGTGCAGGTCAGGTAACAAAAATCATTGAGTAATCTTTGGTTTATAGATAATTCAGCCCTACCGATTAAGGTGGGGCTTTTTATTTTAAACTAACTTCTGATTTTGAAAACATTCCCTCTTAAAAAGTAAACTAACTGTTTGAAAGTTGTTATTTAGTTTTTACTTTTGCAATCCCGTTTAGAGGGGCATATACACGGGTGTAGCTCAGCTGGTAGAGCAGTGGTCTCCAAAACCAAAGGTCGTGAGTTCGAATCTTACCACCCGTGCTTGTACAATCACTTATTTGGTTATTACCATGTTTGAAAAAGTAAAAGTTTTTTTAAAGGATTCTTATACTGAGATGACTCAGCATGTTACTTGGTCTTCTTACAAGGAACTACAAAACAGCTCAATATTGGTGTTGGTAGCATCTTTGATTTTTGCACTGGTAATCGGCCTTATTGATGCAGGTTTCAGGACAGTACTTGATGCCTTTTATGGATCCTTTTAAGAGTAATTCCTATGACTGATAATGAATTAAAATGGTATGTAGTTAGGGCAATCAGTGGACAGGAAAAAAAAGTAAAATCCTATCTTGAGAAAGAGATTATCAACAATAATCTACAGGACTACGTGACTGAGGTGTTGACTCCAACCGAAAAAGTTTACCAAATCCGTAAGATGAAAGATGGGAAAAGTAAAAAAATAGCAGTAGAAAAAAACTTTTTTCCAGGTTATGTGATGATTAATGCCAATTTAAGCAATGGCGAGGTGATACACATGATAAAAAATGTGCCTGGTGTTATAGGGTTTCTTCAAGTAGATGGAAAGGATCCATCCGCCTTACCAAGACCAATGAGAGAGTCTGAGGTAAATAGGATTTTAGGTAAGGTAGACGAAGTAGATGACGCTGAAGTTAAGCACGACACTACATTTATGGTCGGAGAAACCGTGAAAGTAATGGACGGCCCTTTTAACGGATTTACTGGTACAGTAGAGGAGGTCTTTGAAGAGAAGAAAAAATTAAATGTAATGGTAAAAATATTCGGCAGGAATGCGCCTGTTGAATTGAATTATGTTCAGGTAGAAAAAGAAGAATAAAATGGCAAAGGAAGTATCTGGTTTTCTAAAACTTCAGATTAAAGGCGGTCAAGCAAATCCATCTCCGCCAGTAGGTCCCGCACTTGGTAGTAAGGGTCTTAACATAATGGATTTTTGTAAGCAATTTAATGCAAGAACACAAGAACAGCAAGGTGTTTTGTTGCCCGTAGTAATTACAATATACTCAGATAAATCTTTCGATTTTGTAATTAAGACACCTCCTGCGCCTGTTTTGTTGAGAGAAGCTGCAAAATTGAAAAAGGGTTCTTCTGAGCCGAACAGAAACAAGGTAGGTTCTGTTACTTGGGATCAGGTTAAAGAAATAGCTGAAACAAAAATGCCAGACCTTAATGCTTTTACAGTTGAGTCAGGTATGAAGATGGTAGCAGGAACTGCAAGAAGTATGGGCATTACCGTAGAAGGTAAGGCTCCTTGGGATGAATAATTGTAACTTTTTATAAATCAGTGGAAGGATAAAAGCTTTTGCCAGCTTTACATAATATCCGCTTACCACAAAATTTCAATCAAATGGCAAGACTTAGTAAAAACAAGAAAGCCGCTTTATCTAAGCTAGATAAAGAAAAGGCTTACCCACTTAGTGAAGCATCTTCGCTAGTAAAAGACATAACTTTTACAAAATTTGATGCCTCTGTCGATCTAGACATTAGATTAGGAGTAGATCCTAGAAAAGCCGACCAAATGGTACGAGGCATTGCAACACTCCCACACGGAACTGGTAAAGACAAAAGAGTACTGGTTTTATGTACACCTGATAAAGAAGAAGAAGCAAAAGCGGCAGGTGCAGACCATGTTGGCTTAGACGATTACATAAGTAAAATAGAGGGTGGATGGACTGACGTTGATGTAATTATTACTATGCCTACAGTAATGGCCAAAGTAGGTAGATTGGGTAGAATATTAGGCCCTAGAGGTTTAATGCCTAACCCAAAGGCAGGTACGGTGACCCTTGATGTTGGAAAAGCTGTACAGGAAGTAAAAGCAGGTAAAATTGATTTTAGAGTAGATAAGTTTGGTATAGTTCATACCAGCATTGGCAAGGTATCTTTCAGCCCTGAAAAAATTCAAGAAAATGCTGAGGAACTTATCCAAATAATCTCAAGATTAAAACCATCTGCTGCAAAAGGTACTTACTTTAGAAGTATTACGCTATCAAGTACGATGAGCCCAGGAATTAAAATAGATAAAGCTTCAATACCAGGTATATAAGTCATGACTAGAGAAGAAAAACAACAACTAGTTGGTGAGCTTAGTGAGAAACTAGCTAGTACAGATTATTTTTATGTTACAGATGCATCAGGTTTAACTGTTGCCGAGATAAATGATTTCAGAAGATTGTGTTTTGAAAGCGGCCTTGAATATAGGGTTGTGAAAAATACATTGATAAGTAAGGCGCTTGAATCTTTGGAGACCGATTATACCGAGTTCTCTGAAAAAGTTCTTAAAGGCTTTTCTGGAATTATATTTTCTCCTGAGATTGGCAATGCGCCAGCTAAGGTTATCAAAGATTATCATAAAAAAAGCAGCAAGGAAAAACCCGAGTTAAAGGGTGCTTCTATTGACTCCGACGTATTTATTGGATCTGAAAACCTTGACATGCTTAGCAAGCTTAAATCGAAAGATGAGCTATTGGGAGAAGTAATTGGATTACTCCAATCTCCAGCCAAAAATGTTATTTCGGCGCTACAAAGTGGCGGTCAAACTATTTCTGGTTTGCTTAAAGCACTTGAAGAGAAAAGTGCTGAAAACTAAATGATAGAATCAAAAAAATGTTACGTCAGAATGGGTTACGCCTGTTTTGTACAGCTTCCAAACATAAATTAGGTTAAAAATTCAAATTTGATAGAAAATGGCAGATTTAAAAGAAATCGCAGAACAATTAGTGAACCTTACAGTAAAAGAAGTAAGTGAGCTTGCTGATATAATGAAAGAAGAATACGGCATAGAACCTGCAGCCGCAGCCGCTACAGTTGTAGCAGCTTCAGGTGATGGTGGCGGTGAAGCTGCTGAAGAGCAATCTTCATTTGACGTAGTACTAGCTTCAGCAGGATCTTCTAAGTTAGCAGTAGTAAAATTGGTTAAGAGCTTAACTGGCCTTGGTCTTAAAGAGGCGAAAGAAATGGTAGACTCTGCACCAACTGCAGTTAAAGAAGGTGTTGCTAAAGAAGAAGCTGAAGATTTGAAAAAACAACTTGAAGAAGCTGGTGCTTCTGTAGAGTTGAAGTAATCCAAAATCTTTCTCAAGTTCAAAAGCCATCCCGAAAGGATGGCTTTTTTTATTGGTCTCAGTTTTGGTTTAAAACCCTGTACTTTCAGTACAGATTCGTTTAGTTTGAGGGCAGCTTTTTTCTTCCCTTATAGAAACCAAAGATGCCTCCACATATTCCACCAAGAATATGGGCGAATTGGGAGATATTATCTGGTCTTAGCGAATTTGTAATCTCTTTACCGATAAATAAAATTACGACCAAAATAAAGGTGAGAGGCACATAACCTGCCTTTACATTCACTACTGAGCTTAATAAAATCATCATAAAAACAATGCCACTGGCTCCCAAAAGCCCATTACCGAATAGAAGCACGTTTAGCAATCCTGTTACCAGTGCTGTGAAAAGAATCATTTTGAGCAAAGAACTTGAGGAGTATTTTTCTTCAAGTATAGGACCTAGCAATAGAATGAAAGTAAAATTTCCTATCAAGTGTTCCCAGTTTCCATGTCCGATAACATGGGTAAATAGCTTTAGGTAATCGAGTGGGTTGAAAATATTCATGGTTGCGCCCACTGAAAAAAAGTAGTTTAGCACACCTCCAGTAAGTTGATTGAGCAATAATACAATACAAGATATTATTGTATAAGTCAAAACTACAGGAGCATTATAATGAACTCTCATTGATATTGTTACTTTCTGTTTTTATTAAAATTACAGTTACTTTCCGATACAGAATTTACTAAAAATATTGGCCAAAAGGTCATCTGTGGTTACTTCGCCGGTTATTTCACCAAGATGGTACAAAGACTGCCTTATGTCAATGGCAAGAAAATCACCAGAAATCCCATCTTCAATGGCTTTTTCTACATCTACTAAGGAAGACAGCGTGTTTTTTAGACTCTCATAGTGCCTCACATTGGTCACGATAGTACCATCTTGCTGCATATTGTCTAATTGGATGGTTTCTAGCAGCTTTTGTTTAAGTATATCGGCATAGTCATGGTTTGAGGCAACTATACCAATCGTATCTGGAAAGATATTCACAAAATTAGCAGGTATTTTTTGCTCTGGTAATAAATCGATTTTATTTGCCAGTACCACAAACGGAATCGCAAGTTCTTTTAACAATGAAATGTCTTTATTAAAGTCATCTATACTGATGCTAGATATATCAGTCATGTAAATAATAAGCGATGCTTTTTTCATCTTTTCGTATGTGCGTTGCACACCAATAGCCTCAATTTTATCTTTGGTCTCTCTAAGCCCTGCGGTATCTATAAATCTGAAACTGATTCCTTCTATATTTAATTCGTCTTCTATAAAATCTCTGGTGGTGCCAGGTATATCAGATACTATGGCTTTTTCTTCTTTTAATAAGGTATTTAAGAGTGTAGACTTACCTGCATTTGGCTTTCCAGCAATAACTGTAGCGATACCATTTTTTATTACATTGCCCAAAGTAAAAGATTTTAAAAGGCTAGAGATTGTATCCTTTATTTTGGTGACCAATTTCTTAAGGTCTTCCCTGTCAGCAAACTCTACATCTTCCTCTCCAAAATCCAATTCTAACTCTACCAAAGAAGCAAAGTTGATAAGTTCTTCTCTTAATCCCTTTATTTCATTAGAAAAGCCTCCTCTTATCTGGTTTACGGCAGTTTTATGGGTAGATGCATTGTCCGAAGCTATTAAATCGGCAACGGCTTCGGCTTGGGCAAGGTCTAATTTGCCATTCATAAAGGCTCTTTTTGTAAACTCTCCAGGCTTGGCATACCTCACGCCTAAGTCTTGGTATGTTTCAATTATCGACTTGACTATAAACATAGAGCCATGGCAAGAGATTTCTACTGAGTTTTCGCCAGTGTAAGAAGCAGGGCCTTTAAAAATAGTAATGACTACCTCGTCAATAATCTGTTTATTGTGTTGTATTGTACCATAATGAGCGGTATGGGATTTTACCTTGTTTAGATCTTTTTTTGGGAATAGTTGGTTGGTAACCCCTATAGACTTTTTACCTGAAACTCTTAAAACTGCTATAGCACTTGTACCTGCAGGAGTAGCAAGTGCAATAATGGTATCTTCTGTACTGACCGATGAGGCGATTTGTCTCATAAAAAATATCGATATTAAAATATAAATCTAATCACTATTGTTGCAAAGGAGCTTAATTTATTCAAAATAAAACAATGTGGGCGCTTTAAATACCAAAGTGAACTCTTTAGCGTAAATACTCTAGTTGTTTGAGTATGCCTGTTGATTTTTTATCAAACCTTAAGCTACAAGCTATAAATATGTAAAGAAAATGTTCTCCAGTGGAAAAAATATGTACGATATAGAAATCTCTGACTTAAGAAAGCTGATCCAGCTTGTTAAGGATAAATACGATTATGATTTTAAGGATTATGCTATGTCTTCTTTTAAAAGGAGGATAAAGCGCATTATTGAGCTGTATAAATTTGATTCGGTCGATGCCTTGGTAGAGAAGCTCACTCATACTCCTTCATTTTTTGAAGAATTTGTTTCAGAGGTTACCGTAAACGTTACTGAGATGTTTAGAGACCCTAGCTTTTGGGTAGTGGTCAGAGATGAAATCATCCCTAATATTTTATCTAGCCATAATAAAATTAGCATATGGCACGCTGGATGCTCCTCAGGTGAAGAGGTATTTTCCATGCAGATATTATTGGAGGAAATGGGAATTAGAGACAAATCACACACAGTAGCTACAGACATAGACACTGCCATTATCAACAGGGCAAAAAATGCTTCAATTTCCCAAAAAAACATGGAGCTGAATACCAGCAACTATGAGCGTTATCAGGGCAAGTATGTACTAGACAAGTACTTTAGTAAAAACAAGGACAGGTACCACTTTAACCAAGATATACTTTCTAATGTATCGTTTAGAAAGCATGATTTAGTTAAAGGTCAAGTTTTTTCAAAATTTGATATCGTACTGTGTAGAAATGTGATGATTTATTTTAACCAAACCTTACAAAATAGTGTGCTCAAAACGCTTCATGAGAGTTTGTTCAAGTACGGCTTCCTTTGTATAGGTTCTAAGGAGTCTTTGATATGGTGCGATATTTCTAATAAGTTTTCGGTAATCAATAATGAAGAGAAAATATATAAGAAAAGTAGAGACTAATTACTGATCATATCTAATGGCATAAAGATTTTTTACTCGGTGATAAGATGATTTTTTGATGTTTAGCTACAGTAAATTAAGCAATAAATATAAGGCTATTGTAATAGGGGGGTCGGCTGGTAGTTTTCAGCCTATTACCCAAATACTTTCGGGCTTGCCTGAGAGTTTTCCTTTGCCAATATTTTTATGCTTACACCGTTTAAAGCACGTTAGAAATGGTTTTGTGGAGGCTTTATCTATAAAAAGTGTAAAACCAGTTTTAGAACCTCACGATAAAGAAAGCATAAAGAGAGGCAATGTATATTTGGCTCCTGCCAATTATCACATGTCTGTAGAGTTGGGTAATTCTATATCGCTCTCAACAGAAGAAATGGTCAATAACTCGAGGCCTTCAATAGATATTACACTTGAGTCGGCCGCTTTTTCATATAAGGATAAGCTGATAGGTATTTTATTATCGGGTGCAAATAAAGACGGCGCATTGGGAATGAAGAGAATAAAGGAACGCGGAGGGTTGACATTGGTTCAAGATCCCGAAGAGTGCACCATAAAGACAATGCCCCAAGCAGCACTAGAATCAACGGAGATAGATATGTCGTTAAGCACTAAAGACATAGTTAAGTTCTTGGTCGAATTAGATAGATTATATAAAGTAAAGCATGAAAAAATTTAATAGAAATACTAGTATAGTACTTATTGTGCTTTTCATTCTAGTTACTTCATATGCAGCTGTTGACTTGCTTTCCTTGCCAACAGAAATTTTGGAAGCGATAGGAGTATCTGAAAACTCAATGATAGAAAAAGCCAAAAGTGTTGCTTATACAAGCTATATCGTCCTCGTATTAGATTTTTTTATAGTACTCCTGCTCATCTTTATGTTTTCTATGAACAATGTCAATCACATGGCAGAAAATATCGTGTATGTTGAGCGTGAAAAGAAAGCGGATTCAGATATGCAGAAAGAGACTGTGCAAGGGTTCGATATTGAGGAAGCCCTTCATAAATGTTCTGCTATTGCAAATAGCGGTTTCGAAAACCTTAAAGAAAAACATAGTAAGTTACTAGGAGCTGTTTGTAATGAAGTAGGAGCTTCAACCGGAGCTGTTTACGAGACAGTTACAGAAGATGACAAGAGATTACAAAAGTTCGTAGCAGGTTTTGCATTCTATCTTCCTGATTCTGAAAACTTAAAGTATGAGTTCGGTGAAGGTTTAGTAGGGCAAGTTGCAAAATCGGGTAATGAGATAGTAGTAAGTGATGATGTACCGCAAGGTTATATCAAGGTTTTGAGCGGACTAGGAGAGGGTTCTCCAAATAATTTAATCATACTCCCAATAAAAGAAAAAGAAGCCGTTAAAGGAATACTAGAATTAGCTGGCTTCAAAAAGTTTAATCAAGACGAAATAGATTTTTTAAGAAAGGTCTCAACCTATTTTTATGAGAAAGACGAAGCATTGGTAGAAAACGAGGTAGAGCAAGAAAATTAAAAAATCAAGGGTTTTATAGGAATTTAGCAGATTATTAAAACTAAGTATCTGTATGTTTAATAATATAAAAATAGGCACTAAGATTACCTTTTTACTACTATCGGTAGTAATATCTACAGTGCTGGCCATTAGCTATCTTTCATACGTTGAGAGTCTTCAAGCTGTAGAGCTTAGATACTTTGAGAGCTTTAAAGTAATAGGCGAGCTTAAGACTAAGCAAATCAATAATGTATTTTCTGTTTTAGAGAAAAACATAAATCATATTAAAAAAGCGCCCGGATTTTTAGACGTTTTTTCAACAACGGCATCAATTGATACAGAGGAAGATAATGGAGAGTTGCAATATGTAGAATATCAAATAGATAATATCCAAGATAGCTATAATTATAGCAATATAGTATTTACAGATCGAGAGGGAAATGTTTTGTATTCTCATAACAAAGCGCATACGGATATTAAAGAGGGTTTGCCATATAGAGATTTGGGACTCGTAAAGGATAAGTTTGATGAGACAATTTACTATAGCAATCCATTTCTCTCTGAGAACGAAAACGTCAATATCTACGCTTGTGCACCTGTAACCAACACAGATTTCGATTTAGCAGGATACTTAATTATTGAATTAAATCTTAATAAAGAAGTTTTCAGTATTATAAGTAACCATTCTGGTTTAGGTAACTCAGGTGAGATCATACTTTGTACTAAGTATGATGGCTTGATAAGGTATCTGAATCCATTGCGTCATTCAGATGCTCTCGAGCTAACCACTATAGTTGACCCAGGTAACGATTATTCAAAAGCTGCTCAAAAAGCTATAAAAAACGAGCAGGTAGATTTTATTATTGATACAGATTATAGAAATGAGAAAACTTTGTCTACTTGGCGCTACTTGCCAAAGACTAGGTGGGGCATGGTTGTTAAGATGGATAAGAGTGAAATAGATGGTTCAGTTAGTAATTTGTTATGGACTTTCTTGAAGTCAGGTGGAATCATCATTCTATTCTCTATTTTAATCTCTATCATATTTTCTAAGTTCTTGACCAACCCTATACTTTCTATTAAGAATAAATTGATCTTAGTGTCAAAAGGTATTTTGCCAGAGAATATTAAAAAAAGCTCTAATGATGAAATCGGCGAAATGTCTAATGCTGTAATGGACTTGGTAGATTCTTTGAAAGGCACTGCAGACTATGCGCATCAAATAGGTGAAGGTAATTATGATGCTGATTTTAAGCCAATGAGTAAAGACGATATTCTTGGCAATGCACTTATTACCATGAGCGATAGCATACAACAGGCAGAGAAAAAAGACAAAGAAAGAAACTGGATTGTTTCTGGTGTAGCAGAGATCGGACAGTTACTGAGATTACACAATAATTTGGAGGATTTAGGAGAGGAAATTGTAGGTTTCGTTACAGAAAAAGTGGGTGCTATACAAGGTGCTTTTTATACCTTGAACGATGATGACAATGAAGAGATTTTCTATGAAATGAAGGCGAGCTACGCCTACAACAAGAAGAAATATTTGGAAGGCAAATTCAAGTTTGCTCAAGGCTTAGTGGGGCAGTGTGCTGCAGAACAGGACATCATTCTACGAACAGAAATCCCAGAGGATTATGTAACGCTTACCTCGGGTTTACTAGGCGACAAAAAGCCTTCTTGTATTTTATTGGTTCCACTAATTACTAACGAGCAGGTATTTGGCATACTAGAGTTTGCTGGTTTTAATAAGTTTAATGATACACAGATATCTTTTGTAAAAGAAATAAGTGTAATTGTAGCAAGGACCATTTTTAACATAAAGGTTAATGAAAGAACAGTAAAACTCTTACAAGAGTCTAGAAAAATGAGTGAGGAGCTTCAGCTGCAGCAAGAGATTTTGAGGCAAAATGCCGAAGAAATGGAAGCTACCCAAGAGGAGTTGAAGCGTACTAACCATAGGTTAGAGGATCAAATATTAGAGGTAAACAGGACCCAAAAAAGGCTACAAGTACTCCTAGAAAATGCTTCTGAAGTAATAACTATATATGAAAAAGATGGCACTGTTAGATATGTGAGCCCTTCTGTTGAGCCTATTCTCGGCTATAAACCTGAAGAACTCATCGGTTCAAGTGATATAGAAAACGTACATGTAGACAGCATAAAGACTTTTCAAGAGCTATTCAACGAATTGTTGCAGAACGGCTCAGAAAGCATTACCAAACAATACGAGTACAAGCTAAAAAGCGGAGAAACGGTATGGGTAGAAGCTACGGGTACCAACTTGCTTGAAGATGCGGCTATACAAGGCATAGTCATCAACTCTCGAGATATAACAGAAAGGAGAAGGGCAGAGCAAGAAGAAAGAATGAGAAGCCAAATGCAAGCTTTGTCTGAAAACTCTCCAGATTTGATCACTAGGGTCAATAATGAAGGTACTATATATTATATAAACCCAGTTATAAAAAGCCTCACTGGTAAAAGCACAGACTATTATCTCAACAAGTCTATCCATGAGATTCAATTAAATGAGGATATCAAAAACAACTGGGAGAATATAGCTAACAACGTTTTCACTCAGAAAGAAAAGCAAACTCTTGAGATGGAGTTTCCTACTGCAAAAGATGACGTGAGGATTATGCAGGTAAATGCCATTCCTGAGGCATTAGAAGATGGTAAGATTGAGTCTGTTTTAATGGTATCTCATGACATTACCGATCGGAAAAGAACAGAAAACGAGGTAAGGAAGAACAATAAAAAAATTACCGAAAGTATCAACTATGCTAAAAGGATACAAACGGCCATCTTACCTGATAATCGAATAATTAATAAGGTATTCCCAGATTCATTTATCTTCTATAAGCCAAGAGATGTTGTAAGTGGCGATTTTCCATGGTTCATCCAAAAAGGCGATGATATCTACATTGCTGCCGTAGACTGTACAGGGCATGGTGTGCCAGGGGCATTGATTTCACTCATAGGGTATTTTATATTGAACGATGTAATCAATAGTGATGAAGAACTGGACACTGGGATTATACTCGACCACCTAAATAAAGGGGTTACCAAAACCCTTAGGCAAGATGATCCTAATGCTACTACTAGAGATGGTATGGATATAGCATTGGTAAGGGTTAATTACAAGAAAAAATTCTTTGAGTACTCTGGTGCAAACAGGCCGCTTTATATTGAAAAAGAAGGGGAATTGATACAAGTAAAGGGGAATAAGTTTCCTATTGGCGGCGGCAAATACAAAACGAGAACCAACTTTACTTCGCACAGAATGGACATCACCAAAAAAGAAGCTATTTACTTCTTCTCTGATGGTTACCCAGATCAATTTGGTGGAGAGAATAACAAGAAGTTTGGCAATCAGAGAATAAGGGCGCTTATCACTGAAAACCAAGGCAAGCCAATGGAAGAAATGGGCGAAATTTTCTCTAAAGAATTTGACAATTGGAAGGGTGAAAGAAAACAAACCGACGACGTATTAATGATTGGCCTTAAAATATAATAGGGTCTAGGAAAAAAAGTTAGTATAAATGTATGCTGCTATCCTATAATAAAATGATTTTCGAAAATGCTATTAAAGCTCTGAAAACTAGCTTATTATGAAGTATATCTATGATTTACATAAGACCATGATAAACAAAAATCTCATCTTGGTCTATGAAGGAGAGTTCACTCAAGATATTACTAAATCAGTTTTGGCTATGGCCGAAAGGAATCTTGAGTCAATGGGAGAAGAGTCAGGAATAAAGCGTAAGGTTTTTAACGTAATGGTAGAATGCTTACAAAATATATGTAAACATTCTGAGACCTTTGATGAAGAGACCTATGGTAAAACAACCGCTATCTTTATGATAGGTAAACATGACTCTGAATATTTCATCACATCTGGCAATCCTATATTGTCTGATAGTGTTGCAGCGATCTCCTCTAAGCTAGAGAACATAAATAGTCTTGATAAAGATGGCCTTAAGCAGCTATATAAAGATATCATTAAAAACGGGAGATTATCCGAGAAGGGTGGTGCAGGCCTAGGCTTTGTTGACATGGCAAGAAAGTCAGGCAAAAAACTAACTTTCGATTTCGAGCCCATTAATGAGCATTTATCGTTTTTTTCTCTTAAAACTACTATTCCCAGAAATTAATAAACTTGATCAGATATGAATATTTTAAACCTTGAAGGAACAGAAGACACTCCTAAAATAATTTTTGACAATCAGAATAAAGTTTATGAAATATCTGGCAGGTCATTGCCAGAAGATTCAGCAGAGTTTTTCCAGCCTGTTTTAGATTGGTTGGATGAGTACAAAAATGCTCCTGATGCTGAGACAGCTTTCCAGTTTAAACTAGAGTATTTTAATACAGCTTCTTCTAAGCTTATCTTAGATATATTATCTAAACTAGAGGAAGTAGACGGTGCAAAAGTGACTTGGTACTTCCACGAAGATGACGAAGATATGGAAGAGGCCGGTGAGGAGTTCTCAGAACTAGTAGACGTACCCTTTGAGTTTAAGACTTACTAGTCTAATTTATCAACAGTATAAATGAAAGCGGCTTCAATAGCCGCTTTTTTAATGCGTGTACTTAAATGGTTTACGTTTAACAAAACCTGTTGCAATAAAAGGTTTAAAAACCGTTTAATTAAAGAAAATTAAAAGGCACGACATCTAGTAAAGATCTAATTTTTTAAGTCAGATGAGTGAAGAAATACTAAAAGCTCTAACACAACTTTTTGCTATTATCTCCAAACAAGACGGCGGAGTTACCGAAGGCGAAAGAGATTTTGTAATCAGTTTTTTTAGGAAAGAACTTGATACTAAAACTGTACAAGAATATCTGGCTTTATATGATAAGGCAGCAGATTATGGCGTAAAAGAAGTAGCTGTTGCCGGCGATGATAGCGACAAGAAAAAAACCAAAAAGAAACTTACCAATGTTAAAGATTCGGTAAGAACACTTGGTCTTTGTAGGAAAATCAATAAGACACTTAACCAGAAACAAAAGGTTATAGTGCTTATTAAGCTTTTAGAGCTACTTGCTGCTGACCGTTCCTTTACACCACATAGAATGGAAATCATTAACACGGTGTCTACTGTGTTTAATGTGCCTTCTGAGGAGTACAAGCTTATAGAAAGATTTGTGATCGAAGAGCACTCCTCAAAAATTGATCACGAAGACATCTTGATTTTTGATGATGAAAGACCTCCCGAGGGCAGTAAAATCAAGTTTATAGATTCTGGCCTTTTAGATGGAGAAATAATTTTTATAAGGCTAAAGAGCGTAGGCCTGTATTTTACAAAGTATACTGGTAACGATGAGATTTTTCTCAATGGAATGCCAGTTAAGAAAGGCAGTATACTACAATATGCTCCTGGTAGCGTATTTAAGACGCCAAAAGGAGCCCCACTTTATTATAGTGATTTGGTAAATAGGTACAATAGTGATATTCAATCTGATAGAATATCATTCAATGTACACGACCTCGAGTTTAGATTTCCCAATGGAGCCATTGGTCTGAGAAATATCAATATATCTGAAAATACAGGGCAACTTATAGGTATAATGGGGGCAAGTGGAGCAGGAAAGACCACATTGCTAAATACCTTAGCCGGCCTTGAGAAGCCTTCGCAAGGTAAGATTTTGATCAATGGTTACGATATCTTTTTAGAAAAAGAAAAAATTGAAGGTGTAATTGGATATGTGGCCCAAGACGACTTGTTAATTGAGGACTTAACAGTTTATCAAAACCTTTACTATAATGCCAAGCTTTGCTTCAAAGGCATGTCTGAGGAAGAGTTGGATAGAAAGGTAATTGATGTGCTTACCAGTTTAGGTCTAGATAGAATCAAGGATTTGAAGGTGGGCAATGTGCTCAATAAAAAAATAAGTGGAGGCCAAAGAAAAAGACTAAACATAGCACTAGAGCTGATAAGAGAGCCCGCTGTTATGTTCGTAGATGAGCCAACGTCTGGTCTTTCTTCTAGAGATTCAGAAAATGTTATCGACTTACTTAAAGAACTTTCTTTAAAAGGTAAACTGATCTTTGTGGTAATCCATCAGCCCTCGTCAGACATCTATAAGATGTTTGATAAAATGTTCTTGATGGACACTGGTGGCTATCCGGTTTTTTATGGTAACCCAGTAGAAGCACTGGTGTACTTCAAAAAAGCATCTGGCCAGGTAGATAGCGAACATGGGCAGTGCAATACCTGCGGTAATGTAAACCCAGAGCAGCTATTCAACATCATTGAAGCTAGGATTGTGGATGAGTACGGTGAGTTTACTAATAAGAGAAAAGTAGCTCCACAAGAATGGCATAAATACTTTAGTGAAAATTTCAATCTTGATAGAAAGTCCGATATTCACGAACAGCCACCTAAGACATTGAAAATCCCTGATAAGTTTAGTCAGGCAGTTATTTTCACTATTAGAGACTTTTTATCGAAAATAAGCAATACGCAATATCTGGCCATTAATCTTGTTGAGGCGCCATTGTTGGCTCTATTGTTAGCATTGGTCATTAGATACCGAGGAGCCCATGACGATACTTATATATTTCGCCATAATGACAATATTCCAGCTTATATATTGATATGTATCCTGGTAGCACTTTTTATGGGGTTAACAGTCAGTGCCGAGGAGATAATTAGAGATAGGAAAATTCTCAAAAGAGAAAAATTCTTAAACCTAAGTAAAAGTAGTTATCTCATATCTAAGGTCATTATCTTGTTCTCACTATCTGCTATACAAACACTCACATTTGTTTTGATAGGAAACCTGATACTAGATATAAAAGGGCTTAACTTAATGTATTGGATGGTACTGTTTACTGTTTCGTGCCATGCAAACGTATTAGGTCTAAATATATCATCTGCTTTTAATTCTGCGGTTACGGTTTACATTATAATACCGCTGCTTATAATACCTCAAATGGTTCTAAGTGGTCTGCTGTTCGATTTTGATAAGTTGAATAATTCTATTAGCGAAAGAGGAAAGGTGCCTTTTGTAGCTGATGTAATGGTTTCTAGATGGGCTTATGAAGCCATATCTGTCGAGCATTTTAAAAGCAACGATTACCAAAGGTCGCTATTCCCATTTAAAAAGGAAGAAAGCCAGAATAACTTTAAGGTGGCTTATTGGATACCTAAAATGCAAGAGCTTTTAACGGGTTCATTAACTGCTTTTGAGTCAGGCAAAAACGATTCTACTTTGGCGCTGGTCAACGATAATTTGGCAGTTGTAAAAAGAGAATTGGCGAACGACTTATATACAGTTCGACATTCAGAATTTAATTTGGGTGAAATATCTGACCTAGACGCCAGCAGTTTTGACGAAAGCATATCCTCTAAGATTTGGTATCATTTGGAGGATGCGATGGGTTTTTACAGTATTAGACTTGCTCAAGCTAGTGATGCGAGAGATTCTGTACTCTATGTAATGAAAGAAAAGTTGCCAGAAGGCATGAAGCTTTCGGACTTTAAAGATCAATATTATAATGACCAATTAGAGGATTTGATGAAAAATAGCTCTGCCGAGGATCGTATAGACATTGCTTACGGCAGAATCATTCAAATAATTGATCCTATATATCAGGAGGTTCATAATTACGGTGAACCCTTAAATTACAGGACACAATTTCTTGCACCTCAAAAACCATTTTTAGGAAATAGCTACGGAACTTACGGCTTCAATTTATCAGTAATTTGGGCCATGACCATGCTCCTTTACCTGACTTTGTACTTTGATGCTTTGCCAAAATTCATGGATTTGACTACTTCGGTCGCTACAAAGTTTTACAAGAAAAAATAGGTGATAACTTTTACCGTTGCTACTACAGTACAATTTATTATTTACAATTATTTACGATTCTGAAAGTTAGCTACACATTAAAAGAATAATAATTATGAGAAAACTGTATTTGCTTTTTTTTGCAACTTTTACCGTTTGGGCCTGCAGTTCAAATAGTGCGCCTTCCAACGAAGCCGATACTCAACTAGCCAAAGTAGAGGGCAGTTTAGATGAAGCTGCCTCTATTAAGGTTGATGATGATATCATAAATGACATATTGCAGTCGATACCTTCGCCATTAGAAATCTCATTATTGATCAAGGAGGTTGGCTCTTATTACAATAAGGCCGATTTAAATGATCATGGTAAAGTTTCTACATACTCTACCAATTTTGATAAGGCTTTAAACCTTGGTATTTACGGTACAGATTTAGGTTATGCTAATATCTACAACAAGAACCAAGACGCACTAAATTATTTAAATAGCGTACAAAACTTAGCAGAAGGTCTTACCATAGGTCAGTTTTTTGACTATGCTACTTTAAAGTCTTTGGCAGAAAGTGCGGACCAGAACTTAGATGCTTTGTTACGTACCACAACTGCTAATTTTGAGAAAATCAATTATCATCTAAGACAGCAAAAAAGAGAACATTTGAGCATATTATTGCTCACTGGTGGCTGGCTTGAGGCAGTTTACCTAACTACCTTAGTTCACCAAAGAACAAACAATGAGGTGCTTAGAGAAAAAATAGGTGAGCAGAAAATAGTTTTGGATAGAATTTTATTGGTTTTGGATGTTTACAAAACAAGAAACGGCTTTGCAGAGCTAATAGCTGATCTTAAAAAACTTCAATCAATCTATAATCAAATAGAAATCGAGACTGTTTATGAAGAGCCCACCATGGTAGAAAAAGACGGTGTGCTTGTAGTAGTTGACAACACCAAAAGTGTGGTAAATATTACTGATAGAGACATTGACACAATTACTAGTTTAACGAAATCTATCAGGAATAAAATCATCAACTAGATAAGTCAATTTTAAGCGATTCTTATAGAAAAAAATAGATAATAATGAAAAGATTGATTTTTTGGATTGCCTTATTGTTCGGAACCTTATTTAGTACTTGGTCTGTAATGGGGCAGTGTAATTCAGAGTTATATGTTAACAAAAGTATGAAATCCTTAGAGTCTGGGTTTCAATACTCTAAGAGCTATAGAATTGACGGCAGAGGCGGTAATAGGCGTAAAGTAGAGTATACCTGCGTATTTAGTAAAGATACCAACTATCAAATAAGAATAACTGGTAAAGATGGCGCAGCCCAGGGATTGATAGGTACCCTTTATGACTCGAAGCGAAATGAGCTGGTCTCGAGCTTTTACAATAATAAGTTTTTAGAGGGTTGGACTTTTAAATGTAGAGCCACAGGCATTTATTATTTAAGTTTTACTTTTAAAAACTCAAAAAGCTATTGTGGTGCAGCAGTGCTAGCTTTTAGAAGGTGATTTTTAGATTATTTGCATGTAAAAGGGACTTGGCCACCAAGTCCCTTTTTTTTATTTAAATCGAAATGAATTATCGACCCTTTATCAAATTATGCTTTTTAAAAAGGCATTTTACTTTATAAATTCGGAACAAATTAATGAGATACCTATCTAAAATGAATAATAATGATAGCATTAAAAGATATAGACAAGTTTTTTAAATCTAGATTTCAAAAAACTTTTATACTTAAAGGTATAGATTTAAATATAAACGAAGGGGATTTTATCACGATAATGGGGCCAAGTGGTGCGGGAAAATCCACTTTACTTAATGTAATAGGTATGTTAGACCAAGCCAATGCAGGTGAGTATTACTTTTTGGATCAACCAGTGCATAAGTTCAATGAAAAGAAGCGGGGTGAGATGCATAAAAATCTCATTGGCTTTGTCTTTCAAGCATATCATCTGATTGATGAACTTACGGTGTATGAGAACATCGAAATGCCTCTGCTTTATAAAGGCGTAAAAGGCAGCGAGAGAAAAAGTTTGGTAGCAGAAATGCTTGATAGGTTTAACATAGTGGCTAAAAAGGACTTGTTCCCTTATCAATTGTCTGGCGGACAGCAACAAGTAGTAGGTGTAGCAAGGGCTATAATTGGCAAGCCTAAATTATTGCTTGCAGACGAACCAACAGGAAATCTTCATTCTAAACAAGGGGAGATGATCATGGATTTATTTACCAAATTGAATGAAGAAGGAGTTACTATCCTACAGGTTACGCATTCAGAGAAAAATGCAGAGTACGGAAAAAGAATAGTTACCATAGAAGATGGCGCTATTATAGAAGATCGCACTACTTAAACTTCAAGCCCAAAAATAAGTGCATTAGAGGTAGATTTTAGTTCAGGTATCAACTTTTCTAGTTCGGTTTCTAGTGCTTTTTTAGTCTCACCAATATTGCTGGTATGATGGTTCGAAAGAATAGATCTTATGTTGTCAGAAGTAAAAAACTTATTTCTATCGCTTTCTAAAAACAAAAATATCTGTTCGTTTTTATTCATCTGAAAGGTTTTATTGTTAAAGCTTTCAGTAGTAGTAAAGGTACTTTTCAAAGATGGTTCGCTGCTGGCAACCATATGTAAGTTTTGACGCCTGATGGTATAAAGCGGTATGCCAGCGCCCGCAAAAACCACCCTTTTTGAATTTATGCTTATTCGTAATACCGAAGCTTCTAATTTTTGCGCATCAGAATTGTAGTGTTTCCCAAATTCTATAAGCTTTTGTTCCATTTCCTTTAGCATATCAGAAGGGGAAGATGCGGAGAAAGGTTTGCCCCCGTAATTGAACGCTCTATTCAATACATGATCTAAATAAATATTTTTGAGCATGGCTAGCTTGTCTTTTTTTGAAAAACTAAAAGCTAGGATGTACAAAGAATCATCTGCTAAATGGAATTTGATGGAATTCGAATAGGTATTGCCAAATTCTCTTATAAAGTAATCAGAGAAGAAGTTTAGATATTCTTGTCCGTTTTTATTAATGAGTTCGCCTAGTTTTACTACTTGTTCTTGTTGCTGCTCAAATTTTTCTAATTGATTATTGCTATTTACTAAATCGCCCTCTAGTTGCATAATCTTAGATTTAACAGACTTGTTTTCTAGTACTTTTTTGTAAAGGAAGTAACTGAAAGTCACCAATATTAAAAGCAAAAGTAGTGTAATTGAAAATTGGAATTTTTGCGAGCCTACCAGCGCTTTGAGCTGCTCAATTTCGCTTTCTTTTTCTTTGAGTTGATACTCCGTTTCAATTTGTGCTATCTTTCTTCTGGTAACTTCATTTAGCATGCTGTCTTCTGTAGCGATGTATAATTTATAATACATCAAAGCATTTTTGTACTTATCGCTTTCCTCAAAAAGTTGTGCCAGGTTCTGATAGCAATTCCTAACAAGCGAAAGTGAATTTAATCTTTCTGCATTGAGCAAGGCAACTCTAATTTTTTCCTCGGCCAGTTGGTAGTTTTTTAGCTCTTTTAAAGCTTGGCCTTCTTTTAAAGAGGCTACAGCCAAGCCATATGTATTGCCTGTTGCAAGGCTTACCTTTTCACTATTTCGTATGTAAATAAGTGCAGAATCTGCTTGGTTTAATTTTAGGTATAAGTCTCCAAGATTTACCAAAGGTTTATAAATCTGACTGGTATCTCCAATTGAGTAACCAATTTCTAGTGACATTTTTAAATTCTCCGCTGCGGTATCGTACTTTTCTAAGTTAATATGTATAAGCCCAAGTAAATTATAGGCATCTGCCAAACCTGCTGAGGGCTTGGCTTTTTCCCAGATGAGCAATTCTTCTTTCGCGTATTTTAGGGCATTTTCAAAATCATTTACCAGCAAATAAGTCACGCCTATTTTGTGTAGGGCATCTGCTCTTAACTCAGGTAAATTGTGCTCATTGGCCAGGTTAGATGCGGTAAACAAGTAGTCAAATGCTTCATCTGACTTACCGAAGTTTCTGAGCACAACACCCGCATTTATATTGGCTATAATTTGGTTCTGCTTATCTTCATATTCGGTAGCTATCTTTAGCGCTTCTTTGGCATAGTACAGCGCCCTTTCTGTATTGGTATTTCTGTACAATACAGAAAGCTGATTATATACCTGTGCCTTTTGGCCATCTTCTACTTGTTTGGCCAGAACTTTCAAACTGTCTATTTGCACGTTTTGAAAATTTTGGGCAAAGGCTTCTAAGGTCACTAACGCTATTATGAAAAGAAAAATCAAGCGCATATAAAAAAGTCAATGAATAGAGTTAAGTAAAAATACAAAAAAATTGGATTATTGTATGAAAAAGTTGTACTAAATCAGATATATATAAATACTATGTTTTCCTTCAAAATTTATCTTCTTAGATTCCCTCTTAATTCAAAATATGTATTTTTGACCTTGAATCTTATTCTTATTAATTGAAACGTAATTTTATGGAAATGAAGAATGCTAGACTGGCAGGTATAGGCTATTATGTTCCTGAAAAAGTAGTCACAAACGATGACCTCTCTAAAATAATGAATACCACGGATGAGTGGATTGTGGAAAGAACAGGTATAAAAGAGAGACATTATGCCGATATGGACAAGGAAAAAAATTACATTATGGGCGCTAAAGCGGCAGAAAAAGCTATTGAGATGGCTGGCACCAATGCTCAAGAAATAGATTTGATTGTATACGCCACTTTGAGTGCCGATTACGTTTTCCCTGGTTCTGGGGTATTGTTACAAAAAGAACTGGGTTGTAAAAATATTGGTGCCATAGATGTAAGAGCGCAGTGTTCGGGCTTTGTTTATGGGCTCTCAATAGCCGAGCAATACATAAAAACAGGCAAGTATAAAAATATTCTTTTGGTAGGATCGGAAATACACTCCATTGGTCTAGATTATTCTGATCATGGTAGACATATTGCTGTAATTTTTGGCGATGGTGCAGGCGCTGCAGTTTTGCAACCAACCGAAGCAAAAGATAAAGGTGTACTCTCAACACACTTGCATAGCGAGGGCGAACACGCAGAGCGTTTGGCGGTGCTAGATCCTGGCTTTTATAAAAAAGACCGCTTTGATATTGAAATGACCAAGCCCGGTGGCGGCTTTTATCCTGTAATGGATGGGCAATTCGTTTTTAAAAATGCGGTAACCCGTTTTCCTGAAGTAATTATGGAGGCGCTTCAAGCAAACGATTATACACCTCAGGATCTTGACCTACTCATACCGCATCAAGCCAATTTAAGGATTTCTCAATTTGTGCAAAAAAAGATGGAATTGGCAGAAGACAAGGTATACAACACGATAATGAAATACGGTAATACAACCGCTGCCTCCATACCCATTGGCTTGTGCGAAGCACATGCTGAAGGAAAAGTGAGGGAAGGAGATTTGATATGCTTGGCTGCTTTTGGTAGTGGTTTTACTTGGGCCAGTGCCTTAATTAGGTGGTAATAGAATTTTGTTTGATTAGATTTATAGAAGTAGCCTGTGATGCGCGCATCACAGGCTATATTTTTATCCTATTGTACTAAATTGGCGTAAAAAGCGCACGTCGTTTTCAAAAAACAACCTGATATCTTCGATTTTGTGCTTAAGCATAGTAATTCTTTCAATGCCCATTCCGAATGCGAAACCGGTATATTTTTCTGGGTCTATATTACAATTGGCCAATACGTTCGGGTCTACCATTCCACAGCCTAAAATCTCTAGCCAGCCTGTGCCCTTGGTTATTTTGCGGTCGGCTTCTGTTTTAAGTCCCCAATAAATATCCATCTCTGCACTTGGCTCTGTAAATGGGAAGTAGGATGGACGCAACCTAATTTTTGTATTGGATCCAAACATCTCCTTTGCAAAATAGTAAAGTGTATTCTTTAAATCTTGAAAGCTTACGTTTTCATTTACATAAAGCCCTTCTATCTGATGGAAGATACAATGAGCTCTTGCTGAAATCGCTTCATTCCTAAAAACCCTACCGGGCATAATTGAACGAAATGGTGGCTCTTGGTTTTCCATCATCCTAATTTGTACATTGGAAGTATGTGTCCTTAATACTTTGTCTGGATTTTTACTGATGAAAAAGGTGTCCTGCATTTCCCTTGCCGGGTGGTTTGGCGGGAAATTGAGCGCAGTAAAGTTATGCCAGTCGTCTTCAATTTCAGGGCCATCTGCCACATTAAAACCTATTCTTTGAAAGATGGAAACAATCTTATCTCTAGTTTGAGAAATAGGGTGGATGGTACCTAACTGATTCGGTACATCGGGGAGTGTTAGATCGGGCTGCGCTTCATTGATATTGTTATTGAGGTTGTCCAACTCTTCGGCTGCTTCCTTAAATTTACCTGTAGCCAAATTCTTAAGCATATTAAGACCTTGACCCACGTCTTTTCTCTGTTCTGCGGCCACATTTCTGATTTCGCCCATCAAATCGCCGATGATGCTTTTTCTACTGATAAAGCGTAGTCTAAATGCCTCTAGCTTCTCTTTGTTTTCAAGTTGTGCGGCTTCTATTTCTGCTTTTAATTCTTTAATCTTGTCTAGCATCCTTTTCAATCGATTATTAAGAGTGCAAAGTTAATGATTCAATAAAAAATAACAGGATAATACCGCAAATCCTGTAGTAATAAGCCCAAAATATTTAATAACCAATTACTTAATAAAACACATAACATAATGAAAACAGCCGTACAAGAAGAACTCCACCAGCCTATTGCAATCAAAGATTTGCCTATTCCCCAACCTCAAGCGGGAGAGTTGTGCATAGAACTAAAAGCAAGCGCCTTAAACCATAGAGATGTTTGGGTGCAAAAGGGGAAATATCCTGGCATGAATTTGCCCTGCACCCTTGGTTCTGATGGAGCAGGTGTGGTAGTGAGTGCAGGCAGTGAATCTGAAGAAAACTGGCTCGGAAAGGAAGTGGTGATCAATCCGGGTATGAATTGGGGTGATAATGAAGCAGTAGCAGGTAAGGGTTTTGAAATTTTGGGAATGCCACGCAATGGTACTTTTAGTGAATTTATAGTGATGCCAGTTGAATATGTGCATGAGAAGCCTGCTCATTTGAGTTTTGAAGAAGCTGCGGCCTTGCCTTTAGCAGGAGTTACTGCTTACAGAGCAATGTTTACCAAGGCAGGCCTAACCAAAGATAAGAGGGTATTGATTACAGGAATAGGAGGCGGTGTAGCGTTGACCGCACTCGTTTTTGCCAAAGCCTTAGGCTGTGAAATTTACGTAACTTCTGGTAGTGATGTAAAGCTGCAAAGGGCAAAAGAACTAGGTGCCAATGGAGGTATCAATTATAAAGAAGAAAAATGGGCAAAAAGCCTTTCTAAAAGTGCAGGCCTTTTTGATGTGGTCATTGATGGTGCAGGAGGAGAAGGTTTCTCGGGATTGATCGATGCATCCAATCTGGCTGCCAATTTGGTGATTTATGGAGGTACGGCGGGGAATATCGGAGGTATATTGCCAGCTAAAATATTTTTTAAGCAAGTTAATATTATGGGAAGTACCATGGGCTCACCGACCGATTTTAAAAATATGCTAGCATTGGTGAACACCCACAAAATAAGCCCTGTTATCGATGAAGTAATGCCTTTAGATAATGCAGAAGATGCACTTAGAAAAATGGAAGCAGGTAAGCAATTTGGGAAAATAGTTTTAAAACATAATTGATTTATGCGAGCTTTAATTTTAGTAGATATACAGAACGACTTCGTGACAGGAGGTGCCTTGGAAGTACCTCAGGGTGAGGGAATTGTACCAATAGTAAACGATTTACAAAAACACTTCGATTTTGTAGTGGCTACGCAAGACTATCATCCGGCTGATCATGGCAGTTTTGCGGCCAACCATGAAGGTAAACAAATTGGAGAAGTGACCGACTTAAACGGACTTGATCAAATTCTCTGGCCTGTGCACTGTGTACAGGAGTCTCAGGGTGCGGAGTTTGTTTCCAATCTACAAATGGATAAAGTAAAAAAGATTTTTACTAAGGGTACTGATACAGGTATAGATAGCTATAGTGGATTTTATGACAATGGCCACAAAAAATCGACTGGCTTAGCCGATTATTTAAAGGAAAATAACGTAACCGAAGTATATATTACTGGTTTGGCCACAGATTATTGTGTAAAATTTACAGCGCTGGATGCAGTGCAAGAGGGTTTTAAAACTTACTTGGTAAAAGATGCCACAAAAGGAGTAAATCTAAAAGTAGGCGATGTAGAAAAAGCTATTGAAGATATGGAGAAAGCAGGGGTGAATGTGATAAGTAGTGAAGCTATTGAGTAGCTATTTATGTTTAAGTTGAGATGGTTTTTATAAATTTTAAGCAAAAGATGCTTTCACTTTTGAAGTGTGATGAAAAAGTAGGCTTGGGAAAAATTAAATTTTAAGGCGGCTCATGTATTGTTTCATGGGCCGCTTTAGTTTTATACAAACAAAAAAGGAGAGCTTAGAAAACTCCCCTTTTAATATGGAAACTTTAAATTATAATTTTGCGAGATTAACTTGTTTTGCCTTATGGAAATAAATCCAATCCATGGTTACAAAAGCACGCTCATCTTCTCCATTATAATCAAAGGTAAAATACAAGTCATGTTTGCCTTTTACTATCTCATTAAACGCAACTTCTGTCTCGCTCCAGTTTACTCTTCCTCCATTAGTAAAAGGTATTTCAGTAGTGGCAATTATTTTACCATCTACATTGCCGACCCTAATATTTAATGTATAACCTTTATTTCTTGTCTGTCCGGTTTTTACAGTAAGCTTTTTAACTCCTGTAAGATCTATATTTTTAAATAAGAACCAAGAATCTTTGGTAATCCTGTCGAGATGCATGTAATCGCTTCCACCGGGTTTTCTTTTGCTCAGGTTTTCCATCTCATCATAATCCTCTGCCTGCACTTTAGGATTTCTGAGTTTAAGCTTAGCCTCTGTGGTTAAGGGGCCAATTATTTCACCTCCTTTATCAGTGTAAGAAGCGGTTAATATGTAGGTACCTGCCTCTGTATCTGGCCGATGCAGGTCTGTATTGATCTTACCTGCAATTGGCAAAGAAGGTGTTACGGTTTCTTCATCTAAGGCCAAAATATAACTGACCATGGTTTCGGCCTCTTCTTTGGAGAGTGATGGATTGGCGGCCATCATTCTATCTCCCCAAACGCCACCTCCGCCGTTAATCACTTTTTGCGCCAACTGACTTATAAATTCTGGTGTGCTCTCGTATTTCTCCGCTACTTGTTGGTAGCTTGGCCCAACGGAGGCTTCTTCAAAAGAATGGCAGGTTTTGCAGCCTTTCTCATCAATAAGCACTTCTGCATTAAGTAAAGCGCCAGTTTGCTTATGGCCCTGTGCCACTAAAGTTTCATCAAACCCTATATCCATATAATCGAAAGTAACATTAACGCCCTCTTGCACTTCTCCATCTTCTTTATCGATTACTTTTACTTGATAGTCCATTTCGGCTTGATCCCAATAAAAGGTACTATTGCCAGAAAGTACTATATCTATATCGGGCTTTTGGTTGCCTACTTTCAATTCTATTTCTGCAAAATCTATTGCTCCGTTTTTATCCGTAACTTTCACCCTCGGCTTGTAAATGCCTGGTTCGTTAAAGGTAAATGAGACGCTTTTGCCCTCAGCTTGTATTTCCTCATCAGTAAAAAACCATTCAAAAGTCAATTCATCCTCTTTGTCATAATCAAAAGATTTTTCTGCAGAAAAATTAACTTCTAAAGGATGCGCTCCAACCAAGTAATCGGCCTCTATTCTTGCATGAGGGTGCCTGTTGCCTTCGGCGTAATCGATTTGTGCCAATACGGCATCAGGGTTTTGCGCAAACCAATTAGAGCCATACTCTAAGAAGTACATTGTACCATCTTTACCAAATTGCATGTCAATTATTTTCTCAAATTCAAAATTTGGGAGAAAAGGCTCATGGTAAGCGTAGTCGCCGTTTTCGTCTAGGGTTACTGCGTGGATCCAATTCCTGCTCCAATCGTAATGGAATACTTTTCCATTGTAATAAGCTGGGAAGCGGTTTTTAGAGCCATAGTAATCTTCATAATAATAAGGTTGGCCCGCCATGGCATTTCTGCCTCCTTCTCCCATATCAGCAAACTCTTTGGTTTTTGCATAAGGATACCACACCAAGGGTGCTTTAGCAGGTGGTAGTTCTCTGGCTCCGGTATTGTTAGGCGAGGTATTGATAGGTTTCATTGGGTCGAAAAAGTCAGCCACTTCGCCATTGGTATAGTCCATTTTGCGGTAAGGGAAATTATTGCCAACAAAGTACGGCCAGCCATAATTTCCTGCCTGTTTGGCTTGATTAAATTCATCGTAACCTCTTGGGCCTCTATTGGGATTGTCATTGCCAGCATCGGGGCCTACATCGCCCCAATACAGCCAGCCTGTTTTTGAGTCAACGGCTATTCTATACGGATTTCTACAACCCATTACATAAATCTCAGGTCTACCCAAAGAGCCGTCTTTAGGGAAAAGATTACCATCTGGTATGGTGTAAGAGCCATCTTCTTCTGGCTTTATTCTCAAAATTTTCCCTCTTAAATCATTGGTATTTCCAGATGATTTTTGCGCATCAAATGGTGAACGGCCTGGTCTTTCGTCCATAGGGCCAAAGCCATCGGTATCGTAGGTCTGCTTGGTGTTAAAGGGCGATGTATTATCACCAAGTGCAATGAATAAGTTACCGTCTGGCCCAAACTCCATAGAACCTGCTGAGTGACAGCATTGTTCCCTTTGTACTGGTATTTCCAATACTACTTTTTCAGAGTCTAATATTAAGCTATCGCCTAGCATGGTAAATCTAGATACTCTTTGTATGGGCTCGTCACCTACTGGCGAATAGAAAAAGTACAGCCTGTAATTATTTTCGAAATTAGGATCTAAAGAGAGGCCGAGTAAGCCGTCTTCGTATTTAGTATGTACAGGCATTTGAGCAAGTAACTTATATTTATCTTCTTCAGGATAATATAGTTTTACAGCTCCTTTTCGCTCTATAAAAAGTATTTTACCATCGGGTAGCACTTCTAATTCCATGGGTTCATCCAAATCGGTAAGAAAAACCTTTTTTACAAACCTGTTTTCTTCTGGTTGGGGTAAAGTATGGGCCAATGTATAATCCCGCTTGTTATTGCCAACGGCATATTTTATACCCCCTGTAATGTGCTCTACAAACTCTTTTTCTGAAAATGTTTCTGGAGTATGTCCAAAGTTGGTATAAAAAGCCCTGCCACCATCAAAATCATGGTACCAAGAGAGTGGGTGAAATTCGCCGTGTTTGCCTGCCCCGTAAGATTTCTCATCGACCGAAATAAGAAAATTCATCTCGGTATTGAGTGATTTAAAGTTGTAAAACTCATCGGTTTTTTCCCATGTATCGGGTAGGCTTTCTGTAGAAGGATGGTTTTTATCTAGAAC
>Ga0207419_1000334_pt1 | contig 40178 bp, 40 predicted proteins | sample ElkSloMetagenome_4_FD_184723 | JGI IMG/M metagenome (GOLD analysis project Ga0207419, IMG submission 184723) | Hot spring microbial communities from Elkhorn Slough, Monterey Bay, USA - MD2A (version 2) | ecosystem: Environmental > Aquatic > Marine > Intertidal zone > Estuary: Microbial mat ...
CTGTCCGGAAAGCCCTTATGGGTACCACGGACGGTGCTCGTTCTGGGGACCGGCACCCCACATATTGTGGCCTTCGAGACTTTCCGGACGGGCTCTGAGAATTGCTGCACGCCGCGATACGCCCTGGCGTTTTGATTCAGGATCATGCGATTCTACCGAATCGCATCCGGAACACCGGCTTATTCGGGCCGACATTTGGCTTGATACCGTCCGACGAATGAGCCGACTTCATTCGTCGGACGGCCGGTGCGCCTCTGGCATCGCTTCGCGATGCCAGCTTTTACCAAAACGGGGCCGGTGCCCACGGCGCCGCTTCGCGGCGCCGACAAAGTTTGGCCGCCCTTTGGGCGGCCGGGGCCGCGGAGCCGCAGTGCCCCGAAGGGGCGCTGCGGCGAAAAAACAAAGACTCGGCGTCACCGGCGCCCCGAAGCGACCAGCCTGACAAGTCAATCCAATCGTCGGGCGGTATTATTCACTTGGCTCCGGCAAACTCAATATGCTGTGCTAGAGATCTGTCCCAGGGGGCCAGACCGCGCCTCTGCCGGAGCCAAATGAATAAACCTTCCTGTGCAGCCTCCGGACCATGCGGAATGGCGCTCTTATTACTGAAGCCATGTTGTCCCGATTTATAAAAGACCCTCACGCAACAGGCAATTCATCTTCTTGAATCTTAGCGCCATTTGCGAAGTTCGAGACATCGACCTCCAATACATCTGCCTTGGCGGAGGAATAGGAATCGTTGCCTGCCTCTCGGATCAAGATGCTGTATTTACTTGGCTTTTTAGAAAGTGATTGTGGAATGCGCCTGTATTTCTTAACAAAATCATACAGGCGGTAATCCCATTCGTTCGCGTCTCTGAATTGATCTGTCTCCTCACACTCAAGTATATATTTGGCGCTCGTCCGGTTTATGCGCTCCGATATCACATTGGGGCAACAGTTTGTCTTTAAGATGTCGGATATGATCGACGGAATATCTTGCTCAACACCAAAGGCGTGGAATCGATCCAGAAGGTTCTGACAGGCACGCTCAAAAACATCCTGGCCAATCGACTGTTCCGGCAGGATGCCGCCAAGTTGCTTTGTCATGACGTTGCAGTTTTCCACCTGTGCCAAAAAGGCATCAAACTCAGCCTTGCTCGCCTGTTCCGAGGCCCGCATCTTTTTGTAGAAATAATTTGATTGGGCGCGGGACCAAGGCTCCCTCAAAACGGTAACCAGCCTAAAGCTCTGAGTGAATTTTCTATGAACCCCAAAGGGCAAGTGTGACGCCAAAAAAATGCACTTCTGCGAAACGCAGCCATCAGCCCTTTGCAGAATGCTCCTGTCGTCAACGCGATCACACAAAATACTGCTTAGAAGTTGGCGCGACTCAGCGGAGCACAGCTTCTTCAAAGCTTCAAAACCCCATCCAACGGACCACCTTATGGTCATGCCGCCGGACTTTGGGATGTGGTAGTAGAAATAGGGGACAATTGAGAATTCACGCGCCTCCCCCCCCTCAAAATAATCGAGCGCCATGTTTCCCTCGCCGTCTTCATTCGTTCTCGGATCAAACCCATCGAGACCGCCGCTTCCAAATCCCTGAATCTAACAACACGTGACGCTAATCAGACGTTAACGCGTGAAGCCGACTGATTGAGGCGGGAGCTGGTTCCCATGCCCGGGGGGTGTCGCTCGTGACATCTTTTAGCACGATGGGGGAGCATCGACGGTTTCAGGGTCCATTTCGGACTCATCGTGCGGTGCCGGTTTCGAACGCTTTGGCTCCTACGCCTTCACCCCCGCACCGGCGCGTTTGGGGGCGTCGGGATCCAGCGGCCAGCGCGGGCGCGGCTTGAAATCGAGCGGATCGGTCAGCCCCAGGCGCAGCCGTTCCAGGCCCGCCCAGGCGACCATGGCGGCGTTGTCGGTACACAGCCCCGGCGGCGGCGCGACGAACCGCCAGCCCCGGCCCGCGCACAGGGCGGTCAGCGCCGCCCGCAGCGTTTCGTTGGCAGCGACTCCGCCGGCCACCACCAGCGTCGGCGGCGCCCCCGAGTCGCCGCTTTCCTCCATCAGCGCCATGGCGCGCCGGGTCCGGTCGGCCAGCACGTCGGCCACCGCGTCCTGCACGCCCGCCGCCAGATCAGCCAGATCCCGATCCGACAGCGGCCCCGGCGGCAGTGTCTCCAGTACCTGCCGCGTCGCCGTCTTCAGGCCCGAGAACGAAAAGTCGCAGCCCGGCCGGCCGACCATGGGCCTGGGCAGCGCGAAGCGCGCCGGATCGCCGCCCTTGGCCGCGCGCTCCAGCGCCGGGCCGCCGGGATGGCCCAGGCCCATCATCTTGGCCGTCTTGTCAAAGCACTCGCCGGCCGCGTCGTCGACGGTGGTGCCCAGGCGCCGGTACTGGCCCACGCCCCGCACCGCCAGAAGCTGGCAGTGTCCCCCCGAGACCAGCAGCAACAGATAGGGGAACGGCACGGCGTCCGTCAGCCGCGCGGTCAGGGCGTGCGCCTCCAGGTGGTTGACGGCCAGGAAGGGCGTGCCCGTGGCCAGCGCCAGCGCCTTGGCCGTCATGACGCCGACGATGACGCCGCCGATCAGGCCGGGACCGCCGGTGGCCGCCACGCCGTCCAGGTCCGCCAGGCGAATCCCGGCTTCCTCCACCGCCTCGGCCACCAGCCGGTCCAGGTGGTCCAGGTGCGCGCGCGCGGCGATTTCGGGAACCACCCCGCCATACGGACGATGGGCGTCGTGCTGCGACAGCAGCGTCTGGGCGCGCACGCGCCGCCCGTCGTCCACCACGGCGGCGGCCGTTTCGTCGCAACTGGTTTCGAGGCCGAGAACGATCATGGCGCCTAGAAATAGGGCTTTGCACAGCGAAGATCACCCCTTACAAACCTGGGCCCATGAGCAACACACCACTTCTCAAGATCGGAACGCGCGGCAGCCCGCTCGCGCTGGCCCAGGCCCACGCCGCCCGCGACGCGCTCGCCGCCGCCCACCCCGCGCTGTCCGAACCGGGCGCGCTGGAGATTGTCGTCATCAAGACCACGGGGGATTCGGTCCAGGACCGGCCGCTGTCGGAAATCGGCGGCAAGGGGCTGTTCACCCGCGAGATCGATGACGCCCAGCTCGCCGGCACCATCGACATCGCCGTGCACAGCATGAAGGACGTCCCCACGGTGCTGGAGGACGGCCTGACGCTGGCCTGCATCATGCCGCGCGAGGATCCGCGCGACGCCTTCATCTCCACCCGCTACAAGAGCTTCGCCGACCTGCCCGAGGGCGCGGTGATCGGCTCGGCGTCGCTGCGCCGGGGCGCCCAGATCCTCGGCCGCTATCCGCACCTGAAGGTCATCAACTTTCGCGGCAACCTGCAAACGCGCCTGCGCAAGCTGAACGAGGGCGTGGCCGATGCCACCATGCTGGCCATGGCCGGGCTCAACCGCATGGACATGGCCCATGTGGCCACCGCGCCGCTGGAGCCGGAGGAGATGCTGCCGGCCGTCGCCCAGGGCGCGGTGGGGATCACCTGCCGCGCCGACGACATCCGAACCATCGACTGGGTGCGGGCGCTGGACTGCCGCGCGTCGAGTATCCGCGTGGCGGCGGAACGCGCGTTCCTGGCCCGTTTGGACGGCTCGTGCCGGACACCCATCGCTGCCCTGGCCGAATGGATCGGGTCCGACCGCATGAGGCTGCGCGGGCTGATCGTCCGCCCCGATGGACGCGATCCCCTGGCCACCGAACGGACCTGGGACGTGGTGACCACCGCCGACGCCGAGGCCATGGGTGACGACGCGGCGAGCGAACTGGTCGAGAAGGCCGGGGACGCCCTGCCGGCCTATCGGGGCGAGGTCGCGGCGGGCGGCGGACTGTAGGACCTCTATTTCGGATTGCATCCCGCGTGGCAGGCGGGAGCCCACGCGCGGCAAGGACAAGGATGCACGGAAGGGCTGGGACGGCAATGCGCGCATTGGTCAGTCGGCCACGGGACGACGCCGAAAGAATTGCCGCGCCGCTGCGCGCGATGGGCGTGGACGTGGTCTGCGAGCCGCTTCTTGTCATCGTTCCGGTGGCCGGGCCGAACGTGGACCTGACCGGCGTTCAGGCCGTGCTGATGACCAGCGCCAACGGCGCCCGCGCCCTGGCGACGGCCGTCGAGCGACGGGACGTCCCCGTCTATGCCGTCGGCGACCAGACCGCGCGGGCCGCGCGCGAGGTGGGCTTCGTCAGCGTCACCAGCGCCGGTGGCGACGTCGAGACCCTGGCCGCCCTGGTGCGGCGGACGCTGAACCCGGCACGGGGACCACTGGTGCACGCGGCCGGCGCGGCGAGGGCCGGCGATCTGGCCGGCGCGTTGGAGGCCGACGGATTCGACGTCCGCTTGGCCCGCCTGTACGATGCTCGGCCGACTGCGGCCCTGTCCGCCGCCGTGCGGGGCGCGTTGGAGCGGGGCGAGATCGACGTCGCCTTCTTTTATTCGCCCCGCACCGCGCGCACGTTCGTTGACCACGTGCGAAAGGCGGGGCTTCAGGGCAAACTGGGTCGCATGACGGCGTATGCCCTGTCGCCTGCCGTGGCGCGCGAACTGGACCCGCTATTCCCGGGCCGCGTGCGCGTCGCCGCGCAGCCGACACAAGACGCCCTGCTGGACGTGTTTACAGCCGATGTGAAGGAGGCTCCCCTGAAACAGCCGCAAAACGCCGACAAGGGCACGCCGACCGACCGCACCGAGGACTCCACGGACGACGCGCCCACCGGGCCGCCGCCGGGCGCAACAGACGATAAGCCGGCGCCGGCCGCGCCGGACAGCGCCGACGCGGCCAGCCAGGGGCCTTGGTCCAAGGATCGGCAGGACACCGCCACCGACGGGCCGGAGAGCACGGACGCCGCCGCGCAACCGGGGGCCGAGGACGAGTCGCGCACGGACGCCGCCGACGGTTCCGACGCCTCCGAGTCCGCGCACGACGACACGACTGACAAAAACCTCGACGACGGCGAGGGCATCTATGGTGGGTCCGCCGGCAATGCCTCGGCGCACCGCGAGAGCCCCCGGGGCCCCACAGAGGAGGAGCAGGCGGACCACCGCACGCTCCGCTCGCTGGTGCGGTGGACCGTGGTTCTCATTCTCCTGGTGGCCGTGGGCTTCGGCACCATGCCGTGGTGGCGCGCCTCTGTGCCGGCGCCTTTCCAGGCCTGGCTGCCGGACCTGCCGGCAGCGCCGGACCCGCCGGCGGTGGTCGAGTTGCGCGAGCGGATCGCCAGCCTCGACAGCGCCCTCGCGGACGTGCGCGCCCAGGCGGACGAAGCCGCCAAGGTCGCGGGCGAGGCGCTGGAGACGGCGCAGTCCGCGCCCGATACGGCGTCCGGCGCCGGCGCGGGCGTGGACTCCGCCGCGCTCGACGCCCTGCGTGAGCGGCTGTCCGACCTGGAAGACCGCGTCGACGGGCAGACCGTGGCCAGTGCCGGGGGCACCGATTCGGCGGCGGCCGCCGAGGCCGCGCAGGCTCTGCTGGCCGACATCGATGCGCGCCTGGCGGATCTGGAGCAGACCATCGATGGCCTGGACGCCGACTTCGGCGACCTGAGCGAGCGCGTGGCGGCTCTGGAATCGATGGTCGATGACACGGAACCCCGCAGCGTTGGCTTGGTGCTGGCCGTCGGCCAGTTGCGCGACCGTGTGGCCATCGGAAAACCGTACGGCGCGGCGCTGGACGCCGTCCGCTCCCTTGCCTCGGAAACCGACTTCGAGGACGACCTGGCGGCCCTCGCCGCCCACGCCCAGACCGGCGTTCCGACCCTTCCCGAACTGCGGTGGCGCTACGCCGAGGTCTCGAGGGTGGCGGCCCGTCGTGTCATCGTCCCCGAGGGCGAGGGCTGGTGGACGGACACCGTGTCCTCGCTCATGTCCGGCCTGACAGTGCGCCGCAAGGACGAGGTCGTCGCCGGAAGCGCGCTGTCGGCCCTGTCGGCGGCGGAGACGCACCTCGCTGAGAACGACCTGGAGACGGCGATTGACGCCTTGTCTACCCTTGAGGGCGACCCGGCCAATGCGGTCGCCGACTGGCTGGTTGATGCCCGGGCGCTGGCGTCGGTCAATGCCGCCCTTGCCAATCTGAACGCGGCCGCCCTGGAACGTGTCGGCGCGGCCCAGACGACGGAGTAACCCCATGTACGTGCTTGCCCTGATTATCATCCTGGGGGTCGCGCTGGTCGCTGGCGGCCTGTGGTTCGCGGCCAATCCCGGAACCGTGAGTGCCGACTGGTTGGGTTGGCAGATCGAAACCAACATGATGTTCGGCCTGATCGGCCTGCTGATCCTGTTCGCATTGTTTTGGGTCCTCGTGAAGCTGGTGCTCGCAATCGGCACCATGCTTGGCCTGCGCGGGGTCAAGACCCGCGGCAACCTCGTCTCGGCCGCCAAGGGCATGGGCGAGGCCTATGCGGCGTTGCGCGTCGGCCAGGGCGGTCAGGCCCGGGCGGATGCCCACCGCGCCCGTCGCGCCTATCGGAATCCGGCCAAGTGCCCCGCCACGCTGATGGAGGCCGACGGCTACGCCATGGCCGGGGACGCGGAGACCGCGCGCGGCCTGTACAACCAGCTGCTCGACAACCCCGACACCGAAGGCGCCGCCATTCGCGGGATGCTGGACCTGGCGGTGGCCGAGGGCAACGACGAGGCCATCCGCGAGTACACCGAGCGCGCCTTCTTCAAGGTGGACAACCCGGTGTGGGCCGCCCGGCCGGCGCTGGAGTTGGCCTTGCGCACCGGTCGTCTGGACGACGTCGAAAAGCCCCTGCAGGTGCTGGAGCAGTCCGGCCAGGCCAACCCCGACGAGATGCGCCGGATGCGCGCCGAGGCCTTCCTGAAGCGCGTCGAGGCGGCCGAGGCCGCCGGCAAGACCGGCGATGCCGTCACCCTGTGCCGTCAGGCGCTCGACCTGACCCCCGACTCGGCCATGGTGGTCAACAAGCTGGCCCGCCTGCTGGCCGCCGACGGCAAGGTGCGCAAGGCCGAACAGGTCATTCAGGACGCCTGGCGCCGCGCCCCGGCCGCTGTGCTGGCCAGCACCTGGCGCGACCTGGGCGGCGTCAAGGACGCCAACGCCCTGGCCAGCCGGATGCAGACCCTGGCGGCGCTCAACCCGCAGCACGCCGAAAGCCGCCTGGCGGTCGCCGAGGGCGCGGTTGAGGCCAAGCAGTGGGCGCAGGCGCGCACACAGCTGCGGCCGCTGATCACCGAGCACCCGGACCTGCGCACCTGCCTGCTGATGGCCCGCATCGAGGAAGGCGAGTCCGGCGACAGCACCAAGGCGCTGGACTGGATGCGCCGCGCCGTGGCGGCGGCCGACGGCCTGGGCGGCGTGCAGGCGCCCGGCGCGCTGACGACGGAGCAGAGCCAGGCGGCGGCCTGATCACGGAACGCAGCCTGATGACGCGGGGCGGCCCGGGGGAACCCAGGCCGCCCCGTGGCGCGCGGGCGCGGGCCTCGGCTGAGACGTGTGGGCACGATAGGCCCAAACCGGGAAGGACGGTTGGCCAGGATCTCTCCGCCGCCTTGGCCGGCGCCTCCCGCCTGAACCCCCACCCAACCTCCCCCATAAATGGGGGAGGAGTCCGGCAAGCGCCTTCCAGTAGGCTGGAGAACTGACCGCAAAAAGGGTTCCGCCCGGACTCCCTCCCCGTTTACGGCTATCGTCTTCACACTTCTTTCCGCCGCAGCGGCGGCTCTCCTCTCGGACGGCAATTTGACTCGTCATTGCGAACCCTCGGCGTAAGACGAGGGTGAAGCACTCCAGGGCGTAAAACGAAAATATTCGCCCTGGATTGCTTCGTCGCTTCGCTTCTCGCAATGACGAGAAAGAGTCAAGATGTTTGAATGCGATAGCAGTAAACGGGGACGGTTGCGTTGGGGTCTTGCGCCGGCCCGTCGGCTCGCGCGGACGCTGGCGGCGACGTGTGACGACGATCGTGGCGCCGGGAGCTAGCCAAAGACGGCGCGCACCTCTCCGGGCAGTGTTAAGGTGACCCGGTTCGCTTTCCAAGTCACGTCACCTGAACCCGGTCTCGAGCCATGGTCCGCCGTCTGCCCCCGCTGAACGCCCTTCGCGCCTTCGAGGCCGCCGCGCGCCACGGCTCGTTCGCCCACGCCGCCGACGAACTGGCCGTGACACCGACGGCGGTCAGCCATCAGGTGCGCCAGTTGGAGGACCATCTTGGCGTCGCCCTGTTCGAGCGCCTGCCGCGCGGTCTGCGCCTGACCGACCATGGCCGCACATTGGTGCCGGGGCTGACACGCGGCCTGGACGACATGGCCCGCGCCGTCGCCCGACTGCCCGGGCAACGGCTCGCCGGCGTGCTGCGGGTCTCGGTGTTGCCCTCGTTCGGCATGATGTGGCTGGCGCCGCGCCTGGTCCGGTTCCGCGAGCAGTACCCCGAGATCGATCTCGACGTGGACCTGCGCCAAGCCACCGTCCGCTTTGACGGCCGCGACTCCATGCACATTGGCATCCGCTACGGCGCCGGACACTATCCGGGACTGCACGTGCGCCGGCTGATGGACGAGACGGTCTTTCCGGTCTGCGCGCCCGCCCTGGTGACCGGGCCGAGGCCGCTGCGCGCGCCCGAGGACCTGCGGCACCATGTGCTGATCCATGACAGCACCGTGCTGGAACGCGAACGATGGCTGTTGTGGCGGCCCTGGCTGCAGTGGCTGGGCGTGCCGGACGTGGATTGCACGCGCGGCCCCCGGTTCACCGACGCGGACGTCCAGATCCAGGCGGCCGTGCACGGCCTGGGGGTGATGCTGGGGCGCTCGGCGCTGGTGTTCGACGCCCTGGAGGCCGGTCGTCTGGTGCGGCCGTTCGCCGTGTCGCGGCCGGCGGATTTCACCTACTACGCCGTCACACCGGAGGCGCTGGCGGACGACCCGGCGGTGGTCGCCTTCATGGACTGGGTGGAGGACGCGGCCAACGCGTTCGAGCACCACTTGACGCCGGATCGTAGTGAGCGGACCGAGCACGTCCCTTTGAAACAGGAGACCGCGTATGAGTCTGGAGGATGAGGCCCGGGACCGCGTGGTCGTCCTGATCAACAGTGGCGCCGGCGCGTTCGTCGGCCGGCCCGACGCGGCCCGGGAGATGGCCGACACCCTGGTCGCCGCCTTCGACCGGCTCGGCTGGCCGGCAATGTCCCATCTGGCGCGCGGCCCCGACCTCGCGGTCGCCGCCGAGACGGCCAGCCGCGCCGGCGCGCGGGCGCTGGTGGTCGCCGGGGGCGACGGCACGTTGGCCTCGGTCGCCCAGGCGCTGTGCGCGAGTCCGGTGCCGGTGCCGCCGATGGCCGTGTTTCCGGTCGGCACCGCCAATCTGCTGGCGCGCGACCTCTGTATGCCCGAGGACCCGGAGGCCGCCGTCGCCGCGCTGGTCGAGGGCGTCGTCGGCCGCATCGATGTGGGCCGGATCAACGGCCGGGTGTTTCTGAACAGTGTGATCCTGGGTCTGTTCGCCAACGTCGCGCGCCAGCGGGAACGGTTCCGCCACGCCATGACGCCGCTGCTGTGGGGGCGGCTCGTGTGGCGGCTGGTGACGGCGGTACGGCGCTGGCCGCGCTTGCGGGCCGTGCTGATGACGGAAAAGGGGGCGGTGCGGGTCAGGACCCACGCCATGGTGGTGGCCGACAACGCCTATGCCGCGCGGCCCGGGCTGTGGCTGCGCCGCGACAGCCTGGGGCACGGCGCCCTGGCCCTTTACGTCTTGCGCCACCGGTCGCTATGGCAGTGGCTGCGGCTGGTGCTGGGCCTGATGGTCGCCGGCACGTGGCAGCGCGACGCCGACCTTCTGACCGAGGACGTGCGGCGGTTGAACGTGGTGGTGCGGCGGCGCGTCATCCGCGCCACCGTAGACGGCGAGGTGGTCCTGTTGCCGCCGCGCCTGCGGTTCCGGGTGGAGCCGGCGGCGCTGTCGGTGTGGGTGCCGGCCGAGGCGGCGTCAGTCTTGGCGCGGGTCGACGGATCGGCGCTCGACCTGTTGGCGTCGCCCACCGGTGCGCCCACATACCGGGACGAGTCACCCTGAGAACCGTCTTGCGGAGTGCCCCGTGCGGACCCTGGCCCATGTTTCCGACCTGCATTTCGGCGCCGTCGATCCGGCGGTGGTCGCCGCGCTGGAGGCCGACCTTGCCGCCGTCGCACCCGATCTGGTCGTCGTTAGCGGCGACCTGACCCAGCGCGGCCGCCGCCGCGAGTTCCGCGCGGCGCGGGCCTTCCTGGATCGCCTGGACCGGCCGGTGCTGGTGGTGCCCGGCAATCACGACGTGCCGGGATTCAATCTGGCGGTGCGCTTCCTGCGACCCTACCGCCGCTTTTCCCGCCACATCACGTCCGACCTGTTCCCATTGGTGACGGACGACGAGATGGCGGTGCTGGGCCTGAACACGGCCCGGCGGCTGGTGCGGCACTGGAACTGGGCGCTGGGCAGCATCAACCGGCGCCAACTGGCGCGGGCAACGAACGATCTGGCCGCGCATGGCGGCAACCGCGTGCGGATCATCGTGACGCATCATCCGGCCGTGCTGCCCCCGGGGCACCGCGACGGCCGGATGCTGTTCCACGCCGAGCGGGCCTTGAGCAGCTTTGCCGCCAGCCGCGTCGACCTGCTGCTGAGCGGTCACCTGCACCGCACGCACGCGGCCGTGTCCGCCGTGCCGGCGGCACGGCCCGGCGCGCCGGCGTGGTCGATGATCGTCGCCCAGGCGGGCAGTGCCACATCCACCCGGCTGCGCGACGAGGCCAACGGCTATAACGTGATCCGGCTTGGGGCACGGCCGCCGCGCCTGGAGGTGGACACGCGGGCCTGGACCGGCGCCGGATTCGAGGCCGTGTCCACCCAGGCGTTCGATCGCGCGGATGGGCACTGGGCGGTTTCACGGGATTCGGCGGCGCGTTGACAGGGATCGGGGCGAGGGGCACTCTTGACGCATGGCACACGCGGCTGTTGATACTCATGATGGCGATGCGACAGTGCTCGAGGCGTCATTGGCCCGGGCAAGGGCAGTGCTTGCGCGCGCGGATCGGGAGGCGGATGGCCCCGGGCTGATGAATGAAATTGACGCCGTGAGAGTTGGCCTTGGAAGGGTTGGCGCCGAAGCGGAACACGGTGTCCAAATCCAACTGAATGACCTTCAACGCGTGGCGGATGCCAGCCAATGGGCCGAACCCGATCCAATCCATGAGCAACGGCTTGACCGCATGGCTTGGTTGATCGCGCAGGAGTCGGAGCGGGCGCGATTGGTTGGTCGGGGAGGTCCTTCCGCGCCCCGCGCCGTCGCCGCGCTGAAGGCCGTGCTCGATGACGCGACTCTGGCCACAAAAGGCTTGGCCAGTCGCCTGCGCAAGGAATGCTTGGGTCTTCGGTGCATGTCACGGGCCCCAACACGAGAGTCGCTGTCCCGACGGCAGTATGAAATGGTTCTGTGGACCAGAAACATTCCGGTGGTGGGCCGAGACCTCACGATCTTTCCGGAGGGCGACGCCATGCCTGTGATCGAGGCGGTTCTGCCCGTTGAGCTTGCCAACGACCAGGACGGGCGGTTGGCTCTCGAAAACGCGATTGACGCCGAGGTTGAAGCTTGGGACCCGGACCTTGTGGGCTGGACCGCGATTCAGTGGCGCGACGCCGATGACGCCGCGTGAGTTGCTGGACACGGCCTGGGACCTTGCAGCGATGCCCGAGGAACGACACTGGCGCGCGGCCGCGCATCAAGCGTATTACAGCGTCTATCATTTGGCCTGTCAGACGCTTGGGCTTGACCCCGCCAACGACTACGCAATGGCCCGACACCAAGCAGTTCTCGAGAGGGTTGAAAAATCATATGTCGGGTCGGCTCGCCTGTATCGCATGAAGCAGTCGATGCGACGTCTGCGCGAACTGCGGGTCCGTGCGGACTACGCGCTTGGCGCCCCGGTGACGCTCCGAGAGGTTCGAGACGCGGTTCGCCGCGCCGAGGATATTCTGGCGGCCCCCTCCTGATCGCACGGGACAGCCCCCCATGCCCCTGGACCTGTGGTTCGTGTATCTGATCGCCTGCGTCGGCCTGAGCCTGACGCCCGGCCCCAACGGCCTGTTGGCGCTGACCCACGGGGTGCGGTTCGGGCTGGGCCGCGCCGTGTTCACGGCGGCCGGGGCGATCACCGGGTTTCTGCTGCTCATAGCCCTGTCTCTGGCCGGGCTGGGGGCCTTGATGGCCGCGTCTGAGCAGGCGTTCACCGCTGCGAAATGGATCGGCGGCGCCTACCTGATCTATCTGGGGATTCGCCTGTGGCGGGCGCCGCCGCCGAGCGTGGACGACACGCCAACTGTGGATCTCCGCGCCCGCCACCCGGCACGCCTTTTCGGCCAGGGGTTCATGGTCGCCGTGTCGAATCCCAAGGTGCTGATCGCCTTCGCCGCCGTTCTGCCGCAGTTCATGACGCCGGGCGCCGGGTTCTGGCTGCAGTTCCTGGTGTTGGGCGGAACCGTCTCGGCGGTCGAGTTCAGCTACCAGGTGCTGCTGGCCGGCACGGCGCAGCGGCTTGCGCCCTGGTTTGCGCGCTTTGGGCGCTGGTTCAACAGGGTGACCGGCTCGACCTTCATCGGCATCGGCGGGCTGTTGGCCACCGCCAGCCGGACGTGACGGTGGTTCGGCTGGCCGTCAGGCGTGCTCCCTCAACCAGGCCACGGCGTCGTCCAGCGACGGACAGACACGGACCTCCGCCCGGATGCCCGCTTGCCGGTAGATGTCCGTCAGCATGACGGCGTAGGCGCGCGTCGCCTCCCCGTCCGACAGGTCGCAAGCGTGCAGCGAGCGCACCCCCGCGCGGAGCAGCACCTCGGCCTGCCGGTACATGGCATGGGCATCGGTGTGCCGATCGACGACGTTGCGGGAGTCAAGGATCATCAGGGCGTGGCGTTGGAGCTGCCCGGCCCGGCGCAGGGAGTCGAGGAAGTCGGCGAAGGCATCCGACGTCATGACCCCGTGCGCCTTGAACAGCAGCGCCGAGCGGTCGGCGGTGACCGGTTGCTCCGTAACGGCGAAGAGGCACCGGCCTCTCCTGTCCGTGTTCAGGCTCATGACAGGGTCCCAGGCGGAAGGGTCCAAATCCCGGCTCAAAAGGCGTGAAGACACCGGATGGCACCCCTTTCATTGTGGATATCCACAGGACGCTTGCAATAATGTGTAGCCCCGACGGCCTCGGGTTGCGAGCACTCTTCCGACATATGCCGATCGGCCACGGGCGTCCCGGCCCGGCCGGATCAGGGACCTGCGCCTCTGCTTTCCCTTCACAACCCGCGCGCCCGACGGCACACTCGCCCCTGCCATGCCGACCGCCCCCGCGCCGCCGCTGATCGACCGACTCCTGTCCGGGTTCGAGCCCCTGGGCGGCCTGGAGCCGGAGGCGCGCCGCCTGCTCGCGCAGGGGGTGCGGCAAGTCACCCTTCCCGCTGGCGCCGTGGTGTTTCGCGACGGCGACTCCTGTCAGGCCTACACCCTGATCCTGGAGGGCTGCGTGCGGGTGCAGAAGGTCTCGGAAAGCGGGCGGCAGATCGTGCTGTACCGCGTCGAGCCGGGGCAGACCTGCGTGCTGACCACCAATGCACTGATGACCGACCTTCCCTACGGTGCCGAGGGTGTGGCGGAGACCGACGTGCGCGCCGCCGTGCTGCCGGCGAGCACGTTCCAGGCGCTGCTCGGCTGCTCGGCCGTGTTCCGCCGCTTCGTCTTTTCGGCGTACGCGGCCCGCATTTCGGATCTCCTTCTTTTGATCGACGAGGTCGCTTTCGGCCGGATCGACGCGCGCCTTGCGCACGTACTCTTGACCCGGGCCGATAACAGCGGAATTGTTGTGGCCACTCATCTGGATCTGGCGATGGAGCTGGGTTCGGCGCGCGAGGTCATTAGTCGCCAGCTCAAGGAGTTCGAGCGTCGGCACTGGGTGACCGCCACGCGCGGTCAGGTGCGGGTGACCGACGCGGCGGCCCTGGACCGACTCCGTGGTGGCGATCAAGGACCGGACGGCCGTGCCGGCGGTGGGGTCCGGATGGGGGCAACAACACAGGAGTCAGGCGGAGGTGGTCGCATACCCCACCCGCCCCATGACTGAGAAGGAGCACGACATGTTCAACTTTTTGATTCCCGTGGAACGGAACGTGGGTCTCTTTGAAAGCCTCGCCCGGATCGGTGGCGGCATCCTGCTGATTTCCATGGCGGCGTTTTACGGAGACAGCAAGGGTGACTGGATCGGCTGGATCGGCTTCATCCCGCTGTTCACCGGCATTGTGGGTTTCTGCCCGTTCTACAAGGCGATCGGCATGAACACCTGCAGCACCGACACCGCGAAGAAGTAAGGCCCATTCGGCTCGTCCCACTCCATTGGGTCCCGGCCAATCCCTGGCCGGGGATCCGACGTTGCGCGCCACCGGCATATCCCTGCCGGTGGCGCTCGTACTTTTTGCGCCCGTCTCCCACGCCACTCCCCCTCTCTCAGCGCGGGCCAGCGTTCCGGGCCTTACCACGACCGTCCGCGTGTGACCGTGGCCCCCAGTGATGTTTCGGCGGCGCGATCCGGAACGAATGGCGTCGGCACGAGTTTCTTGAACTGGAAAGGTCAGTTTACGACGACCGGCCAAGTTGGCTTGGTCGTCGCGGTTCGGCATGAAACAATGGGAGTACGACCATGGAAGCCAAGAAAGCCGCTGAGCAGGGCGCGGAAAAGGTGAAGGCCCGCATTGACAACACCGAGAAGAACGTCGGCAAGGTCGACAGCTACGCGCGCATCGGCGTGGGGGGTGCCCTGATTTTCCTCGCGCTCTTTTCGGGGGCACCGGGCGCGATGGTTGGCTGGATCGGGGTGATTCCCCTGGCCACCGGCGTCCTGCGCATCTGCCCGTTCTACAAGATGACGGGCATGAACACCTGCGAGCCGGCCTCCAAGTAGGGGCCCGACCGCAACGCGGTTCATGACGTCGTTCCGACCCCCAGACCCCCGGCGGCCCAACCGTCGGGGGTTTGGTGTCTGGGGCGTCTGTCCCGACTTCCGATGGTCTGGTTTCGCCGAACGCGACTCCGCCCTCCGGTTCTGTGACTAAGTTACCGATCCATGGGGCCGCGCCGGTGTATCCCTCGCACGACCGGGGACATCCGCCGTCGGGGAGATGCCTCGTCGTTTCAAGTTTCATCGAGAGGGAGTCATGACCATGACCAAGAACGTCGGCGGCATGGACCGCATCCTGCGCATCGCGATCGGCGCGGCGTTGATCGTTGTGACGGCCCTGGTGCCGGCACTGAGCCCCTGGGGCTATATCATCGGCGCCATCCTGGCCGCCACCGGGCTGCTACGGGTCTGCCCGGCCTACCTGCCGTTCGGCATCAAGACCTGCAAGTCAGAGTAGACCCCTGTTTCCCCTCCCCGTTGCCGGGCCGGTCCCGTCTGGCCCCGGCATCCTTCCCCCCGGCGAGCCCATCGCCGGGGTTTTTTTCAGGAGGGGGGCTGGGTGGCCGTCAGGTCAGCGCGGCCCCCAGAACGACCGCACCGAAAATGGCGGCCGTCATGACTCCGATCACCCCCCACATGTACGCCTTGCCGGGCTTTTCGGCGAGTTTGACCTCCATGCCGGCGAACCGGCCCTCCATGTCGCCGAACCGGCTTTCCATGTCGGCGCGCAGGGTTTGCACCTCGGCCTTGGTGGCCAGATGGGGCAGCGTGCTGCGAAGCTGCTCGTCGATCCGCACGATGAGCGGTTCGAGTCGGGCCAGCGTCGCCTTGACGTCCGTCATGTCCGCTTCCAGGCGGCCGACCCGAAACTCCAGGAGAGTCAGGGGCTCCCGGTCCTCCGGGGCGATGGGGGCGGGTTCGGGCATGGGGCGTCGGGCCTTTCGTGCATCGTCGGTCGGGGCTTGTCCGTGTAATGTAGCCGCGGTGGGCGCGCCGGGAAAGATGCCACCCGACGGCGTGTGGACGGGTGTGGCCGCAGCCCCTTGGCCCCTCCCGGACCATCGGGCACAATGCGGACCGAAACGAAACAGGCCGCCGGCGCGCGAACCCGGCGGCGGACCGCGAAACCGGGAGGACGACCGTGACCGAACCCCTGTGGACCCCGACCGCCGAGGCCGTCGCCGCCAGCAACATGACCGCCTTCATGACACAGGTGAACGCCAAGCACGGCCTGAGCCTGGGCGACTACGATTCGCTGTGGCAGTGGTCCGTGGATCAACCGGCCGCGTTCTGGTCGGCGGTGTGGGACTTCTGCGGCCTGATCGGCGAAAAGGGTGACGTGGTCGTCGATGACCCGAAAAAGATGCCCGGCGCCAAGTGGTTCCCCAACGGTCACATCAACTTCGCCCGTAACCTGCTGCGGCCGGACTGGGACCCGAGCGCCGACGCCCTGGTGTTCTGGGGGGAAACCGCCGTCAAGCGCCGCCTGAGCTATCAGGACCTGTGGGACGCCGTCTCACGCTTTCAACAGGCGCTCATCGCCATGGGCGTTCAGAAGGGCGACCGTGTGGCCGGCTATATCCCGAACATGCCGGAAACCATCATCGGAATGCTGGCCTGCGCCGGCATCGGCGCCATCTGGTCCACCGCCTCGCCGGACTTCGGCGTGCAGGGCGTGGTGGACCGCTTCGGCCAGATCGAGCCCAGGGTGCTGATCGCCGCCGAGGGCTATTTCTACAACGGCAAGGCACACGACGGCCTGGAGAAGATCGCCGCCATCGTCGAGCGGATGCCCAGCGTCGAGCGCACCGTCATCGTGCCCTACACCCGCGACGACGCCGATCTCTCCGCCGTGCGCGAGGCCGTCTGGTGGGATGACTTTGTCGCCCCGTACACCGCCGGGAACATCCGCTTCGACGACCTGCCGTTTGATACGCCGCTGTATATCATGTACTCGTCGGGGACGACGGGCGTGCCCAAGTGCATCGTCCACGGCCAGGGCGGCACCCTGATCCAGCAGGCCAAGGAGCACGTCCTGCACTGCGACGTGAAGCCGGGCGACCGCGTGTTCTACTTCACCACCTGCGGCTGGATGATGTGGAACTGGCTGGTGGCCGGACTGGCCTCCCGCGCCACCCTGCTGCTGTACGACGGCAGCCCGGGCTATCCGTCGGGCGCCATCCTGTTCGACTACGCCGACGCCGAGGGCATGACCCTATTCGGCACCTCGGCCAAGTGGATCGACGCCATCAAGAAGGCCGGCCTGAAACCGCGCGAGACCCATTCGCTCAAGACCGTGCGGGTGATGACCTCGACCGGCTCGCCGCTGGTGCCGGAGTCGTTCGACTACGTCTATGAGGACGTGAAGCCGGACGTGCAGTTGTCCTCCATTTCCGGCGGCACCGACCTGCTGTCGTGCTTCATGCTGGGCAGCCCCATCAGCCCCGTCTATCGCGGCGAGATCCAAAAGCGCGGCCTGGGCATGAAGACCGAGGTCTACGACGAGGACGGAACCTCCGTCGTCGGCAAGAAGGGCGAACTGGTCTGTACCCAGGCGTTCCCGTCCACCCCGGTCGGTTTCTGGAACGACCCGGAAGACAAGAAGTTCCTCGCCGCCTACTTCGAGCGCTTCCCCGGCATCTGGACCCACGGCGACTGGGTGGAGTTGACCGAGACCGGCGGCCTGCTGGTCATGGGCCGCTCCGACGCCACGCTGAACCCGGGCGGCGTGCGCATCGGCACCGCCGAGATCTACCGACAGGTGGAACTGCTCGACGAGGTGGTGGAGGCGCTGGTGATCGGCCAGGACTGGGATAACGACGTGCGGGTCGTGCTGTTCGTGCGCCTGCGCGAGGGCCTGGACCTGGACGAGGCGCTGGCCGACAAGATCAAGAAGCAGATCCGCCAGAACTGCACGCCGCGCCATGTGCCGGCCAAGGTGGTGCAGGTGACCGACATCCCGCGCACCAAGTCCAACAAGATCGTCGAACTGGCGGTGCGCGAGGTGGTGCACGGCCGCCCGGTCAAGAACAAGGAGGCACTGGCCAACCCAGAGGCGCTGGACCAGTTCGCGGATCGGGAGGAATTGCGGAGTTGACAGGGGTGCCGTCCGGATGGTCTTGACCATGCGGGCCGGGGCGGACGCCGCGTCCCGTGGCGACGCGGCGTTTGCCGGGTCGCCCGGCCCGGCGATGTCCCTCCAAAGGATCCGTGTGCATGAAGACCGCCGCCGCCGTTCTCGTCCTTGGCCTGACGGGAGCCGTCCTGTTCCTGGCGGGGGGACTGGGCCCTGGGGTCGTCGATCCGACGGCGGTGGACTGGCTGTTCGGGCCTGGGGACTGGGGCCAGCACTACCTGGGATGGGCCACCTTCCGGCAGGCGCCCTGGAGCCTGCCGCTCGGGTACAATCCGATGCTGCTGTGGCCGATGGGAACATCCATCGTCTACACGGATTCGCTGCCATTGCTGGCCATCCCCCTGAAGCTGTTCGACGGCGTGCTGCCGGCGTCGTTTCAGTTCAACGGCCTGTGGATGTTCACCGCCTGGGTGCTGCAGCCGGTGATGGCCTTCGTTCTCCTGCGCCGGGTGTCGGTGGATCACCTGACGGCCTGCGCTGGCGCGCTTCTCTTTCTGCTGATTCCCAGCATGACGGCGCGCATCGGTCACGACACGCTGGTCGCGCAATGGATCCTGCTGTGGGCGCTGGTCGTCGTGACACGGCCGCGCACGGCGGCGACGGACCTGCACTTCCTCGCCGTCCTGATCGTGGCCGCCCTGGTGCATTTCTATCTGCTGTTCATGGCGCTGGCCCTGTGGGCGGCCTGGGTGGCGCCGGGCGTCCTGAGCGAGAGGACGGTACGGGGTGCGACGTTATCGGCCGGCCGGGCGGCGGGCGTGCTGGCCGGCGTGGTCGGCGTCATGTGGTTGGCGGGTTACTTCGTGATTGCCGTCGACAGCGCCGCCGGCGGGGGGTTCGGTCACTACTCGATGAACCTGAACGCGCCACTGAACCCTGTCGGTGAGCACTGGTCAACCCTCGTTCCGCACCGTCCGGTTGGACCCGGCCAGTACGAAGGGTTCCAGTATCTGGGCGTGGGGATCATGGCCCTGCTGCTGGTCGCGGCCGGACTTGTCGCGAGCAATCCCCGGCACGCCTGGGCGCGTGTCACGCCGGACCGGCGACCGGTCTGGCAAAGGCGCCGTTGGTGGCTGCTGGCGGCGCTGGCGACCTTGACGGTCCTGGCCGTGTCGGACACCGTTACATGGGACGAGACCGTTCTGTTCACCTACAATCTGCCTGACTCCCTCACCAGCATGGTGCGCTCGTCAGGGCGGTTGTGGTGGCCAGTACCGTTGGCGGCCCTCGCCGGAGCCGTCGTACTGCTGCACCGGATGGTGCCGCGCCGGTGGGCGCTGGCGGTTATCGCGGTTTGTCTTGTCCTGCAATGGATCGACGTCCGTCATGGCGTGCTGACGGGACCGCCGCCCGCCGCGCACCCGTCGAGGCTGGAGGACGACCGCTGGGCCGAGCTGGTGGACGCGGCGCGGGTCGTGTCGGTAGTCCCGTCGGACACCATGGCCACCGAGGTTCTGTATCCCCTGACCCATCTGGCGGCCCGGGCGGGCGTTCCGATCACCGCCGCCTACGTCGCGCGTCGCGACCACGCGCGGTTGACGGCCGCGAATGCGCGCCTGATCGAGGCCATCGTGCGTGGGGACACCGACCCGGACACCCTGTACGTCCAGGACGCGACGGCCGAATCTGGAGGCGCCGCCCTCTCCCTCCTGTCGGCGCCCCATGTCGACCGCCTCGGCCTGTTGGACGGCCTGTTCGTCCTCCCGCCCGAAGGGAATGACGGCCGGCCGTTGCCGGCGGCGCCGGCCTTCCCGTTCGATCGGGTCATGCTGCTCGACGCGCCGTCGCTGGCGTCTTTGGTGGCGGGGTGCGCGGCCGACTGCTCGCTGATCCTGGCGGTCAAGGACGAGGCATCCACGAACCTGCCGAGCGCCTTCATCCAGGCGATGTCGCAACGCGGCAGCCGGTTGATCGGTGAACTGGGCTGGCGGCAGTCCTACGCGGCGATTCTGCACGACGGTGCGGTGTTGGCCGAGGATCTCGCAAGCGACGCCCCCGTCTCGCTGGCCGCAACCCTTGGCGGTCTGCGTTTCACCGTCGAAAGCGCCGGCAATGCCGCTGGCAGCTGGGCCTCGATCAGCACGGCCGGGCGCCAGCTGGCGCTCAACCGGCGCGGGTTCAACGTGGTTCGCATCCACTGGGACCGGCGTGCGATCGAGGTCGGCACCATCGACGTCTTTGCCGGCAAAGGGGAGTAAGGTCAGGCCGTCGTGGCCGGCCTCACCGGAACACCCAGAACCGTGTCAACAGGAACGTGATGGGCGGGACCGTGGCGACCGCCGCCGCCAGCGCCAACGGATCGGGCCAGGCGAACAGGGACAGAGCGACGAACAGCACACCCTGGCTGGCGGCGACGGCCCCAAGGGATGTGGCGATGAAGCGCGGCAGCTGGCGGCGATGATCGATCCGCTCGGTCTTGAAGGTCCACCGTTGATGCCCGAGGTAGGAAACCCCGACCGCCGCGAGGTAGCCGAAGACGTTGCCGATATAATACCCGAACACGGCGGCGACGGCGTAGGCGACGCCGTAGTGAACGGCCGTGGCCGTCACGCCGACGATGCCGAAGCGCGCGATTTCCCCGGTGATGTCCAAGAGGGATCGGGATCGGGCGGTCATTGTGTGGACTCTCGCCGTGGCACGCCGTGGGTCTCGCGCAGCAGATAGACGGGGCGCTGTTTCGCCTCATGGAAAAGGCGGCCCACATACTCCCCGAGAATCCCGAGCGACACCATTTGCAGGCCGTTGAGGAAAAGAATGGCGACCATCAGCGACGCGTAACCGGGAACATCCGCACCTGTGAACAGCGTTCGCACAATCAGATAAAACCCATACAGAAACGAGAGTGCGGCGACGCTCAAGCCAATGTAGGTCCAGATCCGTAGCGGCGCGGTGGTGAACGACGTGATGCCGTCCAGCGCGAAATTCCAGAGCTTCCAGTAGTTCCATTTGCTGGTTCCAGCCGTGCGCGGTTCGCGGCTGTAGGTCACTGCTGTCTGCCGGTACCCGACCCACGCGAACAGCCCTTTCATGAAGCGCGTGCGTTCACGCAGCCGATTGACGTCGGCCACCACGCGCGCGTCCATCAGCCGGAAGTCCCCCGCGTTCTCTGGAATCTTGAACGCGCTGATGCTGTTGATCAGGCGATAGAAGCCGAGAGCCGTCAGTTTCTTGGCCCAGGTGTCGGAGTCGCGCGATATCCGCACGCCGAAGACAACGTCGTAGCCCTCGCGCCATTTCGCCAGCATCTCCCCAAGAAGGGCCGGCGGGTCCTGGAGATCGACGTCCATCGGCACGACGGCGCGGCCCGTCGCATGTTCGAGGCCCGCCGTCAGGGCCGCCTCCTTGCCGAAGTTTCGGCTCAGATCAAGGACAACGATACGCTTGTCGCGCGCCCGATGGTCGAGAAGGCAGTCCAGGGTTCTGTCGCGGCTGCCGTCGTTGACGCAAATGATCTCCCACGACACCCCGAGGCGCTCCAACTCCGGAACAACCTCCGCGAAGAACGGCGCCACGGCCTCTTCCTCGTTGTACATGGGTACGACGACGGAGAGGTCCGGCGGTGCCGCATGGGCGGCGACACACTCCGCAGGGTCCCGGGGCGAAAGCTCGGTCATGGGGGAGAGGTCCTCAGTGTCTTCCGGGATCGCCAAGCGCGGAGCGGTCGGTTCTGTTGTATCGTCCACAGCCATTGCCTTCGGTGGAACCGAAGGGCGGTCGCTCAGGACTTGGCGGACAGGGGATGGGGCACGGTCCCACTCAATGCGGCGGCAGGCGGACCATGTTGCGCCAGAAGCTTTCGATGCCCTTGACCACCTCGATGAACCGGTCGAAGTCCACCGGCTTGACGATGTAGCAATTGGCGTGCAGTTCGTAGCCGTGCATGACATCCGATTCCGCCTGGGATGTCGTCAGCACGATGACCGGCGTGCGCTTCAGCTTGATGTCCTGCTTGATCTCGGCCAGGACCTCGCGGCCGTCCTTGCGCGGCAGGTTGAGGTCCAGCAGCACCAGGTCGGGGCGCGGCAGATCGGCATAGCGGCCCTCGCCCCGCATGAAGGCCATGGCCTCGATTCCATCGGCCACGACATGCAATCGGGTCTGGGATCCGCCTTCCTTGAAGGCCTCCGACGCAAGGCGTGCGTCGCCCGGGTTATCCTCGACCAGCAAGATATCCATCAATTCGACGTACCCCAGAAAACCGTTGTTTCCCCGAGCGCTGCAACCGCGAGGGTGGGCACGACCCACACGACCCACACGCGGCCGGCCTCCGGTCGCCGGTCGAACCAACCCGACCTGCCTTCACCCTGGCAGCCTCGGACCGGGCTGCAAATAACCTTACGAAGAATGCTAGCACGCGGCGGCCTGTCCAGAGAAGAACATGATCGCGTTCTTGCCGGATCGTTTCGCTTGGTACATGGCTGCATCGGCCGCATGGAGCAAGCTTTCGTAGCTGACGCCGTCATCCGGCACCATGGCAATGCCTATGCTGGCGGTCAGCGCCGCTGCACCGTATTCAGGCGAAAACGGCCGGGAGATTTCTTGCAATAGTTTTTCGGCGACGGCGGCCGTGGCCTCACGCCCCCTGACCTCGGGCAGGATGACCACGAACTCGTCCCCCCCCAGGCGCGCCACCTCATCGGAAATGCGCACCGCGCCGCGCAGCCGGCTCCCGATCTCGCGCAGGACGGCGTCCCCCGCCGTGTGCCCGGCGGTGTCGTTGATGTCCTTGAAGCCGTCAAGGTCGATGAACAGCAGCGCGGCATCGCGTTGATAGCGCGTCGCCTGCTCGACGGTGCTGGTGAGCAAGCGGTTGAACAACTGGCGGTTCGCCAGCCCCGTCAGGGGATCGGTGGTGGCCTGGCGCAGCAGCTCCTGCTCCGCCCGGCGCCGGAAGGTGATGTCGCTGAAGATCGCGACATAGCCGGCGATGCCGCCGCTGTCGTCGGTCACCACATTGATGCGCAGCCATTCCGGATAGACCTTGCCGTCCTTGCGTCGGTTCCAGATCTCGCCTTCCCACGCCCCGGTCTCGCGCAACTGGCGCCACAGGCTCTGATAGAACGACGCCTCATGCACCCCCGACCGCAGGATGTTCGGCTGGCGGCCGACCACCTCGGCGCTGTCGTAGCCGGTGACGGCGGTGAAGGCGGCGTTGACCCGCACCACCTTGCCGGTGGCGTCGGTGACCATGATGCCGGTGTCGATGTTGCGGAATGCGGCCTCGGCCAGCAGCAGGCGCTGGTTGGCGCGGTGGCGCTCGACCGCGTACAGGATGGCCCGCTTGATGAGCTGGCCATCCCCGCGCCCCTTGACCAGATAGTCCTGGGCGCCGCGCTGCACGGCACCGATGGCGATGTCGGTGGCGTCGGTGCCAGTCAGGACGACAACGGCGATGTCGGCGCGGGCCTGATGCACCGTGTCCAGGGTCACCAGCCCGCTGGAATCGGGCAGGGACAGATCGAGAAGGATGATGTCATAGGACTCCCGCGCCAGCAGGCGAAGCGCATCCGCCAGCGACGAGGCATGAACGAACGACAACGTCGGGCCGTCCGCGTCCTCCAGCAGATACTGGATCAGGCGGGCGTCCGCGACGTTGTCCTCGATCAGGAGGCACTTCAGGGCGTCCGGCGCAGTCATGGTCCCGTTCGGTGTTGTGGCACCGTCTGCCAAGCCCCCGCCCCCGCCTCACAGGCCGCCCCGTGCACAACGGCCCGAGAAACAACTTTGGCAAGTGACTCTCACGACGGACGGCGGAATTTGAATCGATCTCGTTTCATCACTGAACGCCAAATCGGCGCGCTTGGTCAAGTCATAAGGTCGGGTAAACCGACCCGAAACACACGCATCGCCAGGCTGAGACCCGTTTTCGACGTCAGGCTGACCGTGGCCGCGCATCCTCCGCCGGTTCGTCGGCCAGATGGAGGCTTGCGGCCTCCAGCGCCGCCTTCTGGCGGGCCTCAAGGGCGTCCACATCGAAGTCGTCGATCAGATTGCGGAACAGCTGGTGCCAGTTGATCTCCGCCTTCAGATGCGTGAAGACCGATCCCAGGCCAATGGCCGCGCGGTGCATCAGCACGAATTCGCGCGGGACCTTGACCCCGCCCGACTGGCGCAGCTTTTCGTGCATTCCTTCGGCGACTTGTCGGCTCACGGGGCCGCCGCTTCGTTCCTCCTGGATTCGGCGCGCGCGGTCGTCCATCAACGGACCATAGAGGAACCGGGCCCAGATGTTCAGGATCTCGATCATCTCCCGGTCGACATCGACGAAGCCCCAGTCCTTGTAGGCCTCGACCGCGCGGTCCATGTCGTCGTCGCGCAACGCGAAGAACAGGTCGATGACGCCCTTGACGAAGCGCGGCCGGAACACGCGGATGCCGCCGAAGTCCATGAGATTGATGCTGTTGTCCTCGCGGACCGTGTAATTGCCCAGGTGCGGATCGCCGTGGATGACACCGAATTCGTAGAATGGCACGTACCACGCGTGGAACATGTTCATGGCGATCTGGTTGCGCACCTCGGCCGGCGCATCGACGAAGTCCAACAGCCGCCGGCCCTCCAGCCAGGTCATGGTCAGCAGCCGGCGGGTGGACAGCTCGGGGATCACGCGCGGCACCTGCACGGTGGGCACGTCCTTCAGCATGTGCTCGTACAGCGCCATGTTGCGCGCCTCGCGCGCGTAGTCCAGTTCCTCGCGCAGGCGTTCGCTCAGTTCCGCATGGACCTCGCTGGGGTCGATGCCGGTCTTGTAACGCCGCGCCAGGGTGATGATCCACTTGAGCTGGCTCAGGTCGGCCTCGACCACCGACGCCATGTCCGGGTACTGCAGCTTGCAGGCCAGCGGCGTGCCGTCGTGCAGCGTCGCGCGGTGCACTTGGCCCAGCGAAGCGGCGGCGGCGGCCGTCGGTTCGAACGAGCCGAATCGGGCCTGCCAGTCCGCGCCCAGTTCCGTCTTCATGCGCCGGCGCACGAACGGTCCGCCCATGTGCGGCGCGTCGGACTGCAACTGCGACAGCTCCCGCGTGAACTCCTCGGGCAAGGCCTCGGGGATGGAGGACAGCAGCTGCGCCACCTTCATGAGCGGTCCCTTCAGCCCGCCCAAGGCCGCGCGCAACTCCTCCGCCTGCCGGGACTTGTCGAACTTCATGCCCAGATAGCGTTCGCCGGCGGCACGGGCGGCGAATCCGCCCATGCTCGTCGAAACCTGGGCGTAGCGGCGGACGCGGCCGCCCAGGTTGTTGGATTCACGCCTGTCGTTCTCTGCCATCGGTCAGGCCACCTGTTCCAGTTCGTCGATGAACCCCGTCAACACGCCCAGCCCCTGGCGCCAGAAGCCCGGATCGCCGGCGTCCAGCCCGAACGGCGCCAGCAACTCGCGGTGCCGCACCGTCCCGCCGGCGGCCAGCATCTCCAGGTACTTGTCCTGGAACCCGGGGACCGTGCCGGCCTGGTGAACGGCGTAGAGGCTGTTCACAAGACAGTCGCCGAAAGCGTAGGCGTAGACGTAGAACGGGGTGTGCACGAAATGTGGGATATATGCCCAGAACACCTTGTACCCGTCGTCGAAGTCGAACGCCGGCCCCAGGCTTTCGGCCTGCACGTCCAGCCAGATGGTGTTGAGCCGCTCTTCCGACAAGGCGCCCTCGCGGCGTTCGGTGTGCACCCGGCGTTCGAATTCGTGGAAGGCGATCTGGCGGACCACGGTGTTCAACATGTCCTCGACCTTGCCGGCCAGCATGGTGCGGCGGCGGCGCGGGTCGGTCTCGGCATCCAGCATGGCGCGGAAGGTCAGCATCTCGCCGAACACCGACGCGGTCTCGGCCAGAGTCAGCGGCGTGTCGGCCATCAGCACGCCCTTGGGCGCGGCCAGCAGTTGGTGGACGCCGTGGCCCAACTCGTGCGCCAGCGTCATCACGTCGCGCGTCCGCCCCATGTAGTTCAGCAGCAGGTACGGGTGCGCCGACGGCACGGTCGGGTGGGCGAACGCCCCGGACGTCTTGCCCGGGCGCGGCGGCACGTCGATCCACGGGTTGTCGAAGAAACGCCGGCCGAGATCGGCCAGGCGCGGGCTGAACGCGCCGTAGGCGTCCAGCACGGTCTGGCGCGCCTGGTCCCAGGTGAACCGCCGGTCCTCGGCGTCGGGCAGGGGAGCGTTGCGGTCCCAGGTCGCCAGCTTCTCCTGCCCGAACCAGCGCGCCTTGAGGGCATAGTAGCGATGCGCCGTGTCGGCGTAGGTGTCCTTGACCGCCGTCACCAGGGCGTCGACCACCTCGTCCTCGACATGGTTGGCCAGGTTGCGCGCGGCCATGGGATGGTCGTAGCGGCGCCACTGGTCCTCGATCTGCTTGTCCTTGGCCAGCGTGTTGGTGACGTGCGCGAACAGGCGGCTGTTGGCCGACAGGCCGGCGCCGATGGCGCGGGCGGCCTTTTCGCGGCGGGCGCGGTCGCTGTCGGACAACTGGTCCAGCGCCTCGGTCACCGTGCAGGCGCGCCCGTCGATGTCGAACCGCAGGTGGGCCATCGTCTCGTCGAACAGCCGCACCCAGGCGGAGCGGCCCGCGACGTCCTTCTCGTGCAGCAGGCGCTCCATGGCCTCGGGCAGCTCATGCTCGCGGAAGGCCCGCACGTCGCGCAGCCACGGGGCATAGTGGGCCGTTTCGGGGGCGGTCAGCCGCGCCGCCAGGGCGTCGTCGGCAAGCTGGTTGATCTCCAGCGTGAAGAACAGCAGGTGCGAGGAAATCTCGGTCACCCGCTCCTGCATCCCCTGATAGAACCGCCCGATCTCGGCGTCGGTCTGATCAACGGCGTGCAGCAGTTGGGCGAAGGACATGACCCGGTACAGGGTCTCGCTGATGCGCTCGAACGCGGCGATGGCCGTGCCCAGGTCGGCGCCGGACAGGTCGCCCACCCGGTCCACGTGCTGCTTGCGGAAGGCCTCGGCGGCGGTGGCCGCCTGGTCCAGGTCCGCGTGCAAACGCGGATCGTCCGGACCGGCGTAAAGGTCGCTCAGGTCCCAGGCGGGCAGCGACGCCGACGGCGACGACTCCGCTGTGGGCGAGGCGGCGGCGCCCCCTTCCGGCAGGCGCGGCGGGATCGTGTCGGGCGGGGTCATCAAGGGGGTTCCAGTCATGCGCAATCTCCTTCGTCCGTTGCCGATATGGGGTCGGCCAGGGACGGGATCCACTCCGCCGGCATCCGCTGTCCCGACTCGTTCACTTCTCGCTTGCGTTCCAGGGGCCAGCCGGAGAAGAAAGGACGGCAAAATCGAAAAACACAAAACAATGACAACGCGGTCCGCCCGCGCCCGGGACCCGGGGGGGCGCCCGAGACGAGTTAAACGGGGGAGCAACGTCCGTGCCATCCGACAGCCGCCGCGCCGTCGATTTTGAGTCCGCCTCCGACCTGATCGACGTCTTCCTGACCCAAGCCGCCCGTTTCAAGGACCAGCCGCTGCTGCGGCGCAAGGTGGACGGCAAGTACCTGCCGGTCTCGTGGCGCAGCGTGCAGCGCGAGGCGCTGGCCCTGGCCAACGCCCTGCTCGACCAGGGGATCGAGCCCGGTGACCGGGTGGCGCTGATCTCCGAGAATCGGCCGGAATGGTTCATCGCCGATCTGGCCATCCTGATGGCCGGGGCCGTGGTCGTCCCCTGCTACGTCACCAACACGGTGGCCGATCACTTGCACGTCCTCGACGATTCGGGGTCCAAGGCGATGGTCGTCTCCACGCCCAAGCTCGCCAAGCGAGCCCTTGAGGCGGCCGCCCAGGCGCGGGTGACGCCGTGGGCCATCGCCATCGAGGACCCGCACCTGCACCAGCACACCGGCATCGACGTGGTGGCCTGGGACGCCCTGGTCACCCGCCACGCCGACCGGCCGCGCCCGCCCACGCTGGCGGCCATCGAGCCCGACGACCTGGCCACCATCATCTACACCAGCGGCACCGGCGGCGCGCCCAAGGGCGTCATGCTCAGCCACCGCAACATCCTGCACAACTGCCGAGGCGCCTACACGGTGCTGAAGCGGATCGGCCTGGGCCGCGAGGTGTTCCTGTCCTTCCTGCCGCTGTCGCATTCGTACGAGCACACGGCGGGGATGCACTTCCCCATCTCCATCGGCGCCGAGATCTGGTTCGCCGAGGGGATCGACCGCCTCGCCGTCAACATGGTCGAGGCACGACCGACCATCATGACCGCCGTGCCGCGCCTGTACGAGACCATGCGCACGCGCGTGCTGCGCGGGCTGGAAAGCCAGAGCGAGGGCAAGCGCAAGCTGTTCCAGCGGGCGCTGGACCTGGGCCTGAAGACGTACCACACCCCCGAGCAGATGACCCTGGGCGAGCGGATCATGAACAGCGTGCTCGGCCTCCTGGTGCGCAAGAAGGTCGCCAAGCGCTTCGGCGGGCGCCTGAAGGCCATGGTCTCCGGCGGCGGGCCGCTCAACGTCGACGTCGGCCTGTTCTTCCACGCCCTCGGCGTCCCCATCCTGCAAGGCTACGGCCAGACGGAATCCTCCCCCGTCATCAGTTGCAACATCCCGGGGCAGGTGCGGATGCACACCGTCGGCCCACCGCTGCGGGACACGGCCGTGCGCATCGCCGAGGACGGGGAGATCCTGGTCAAGGGCGACCTCGTCATGAAGGGCTACTGGAACAACGACAAGGCCACCCGCGAGACCGTGGACGCCGAGGGCTGGCTGCACACCGGCGACGTCGGCCTGATCGACGAACACGGCTGCATCCAGATCACCGACCGCAAGAAGGACATCATCGTCAATTCGGGCGGGGACAACGTCTCGCCGCAACGGGTCGAGGGGCTGCTGTGCCTGGAACCGGAGATCGGCCAGGCCATGGTCTACGGCGACCGCCGGCCGCACCTGGTGGGGCTGCTGGTGCCGGACGAGGACTGGCTGCGGTCCTGGTCCGCCCAGGCCGGCAAGGACGGTGGCCTGGCCGACCTGGCCGAGGATCCGGACCTGCGCAAGGCCATGGCCGAGGCCGTGGGCCGCGTCAACGGCAAGCTCGGGCAGATCGAGAAGGTGCGCAAGTTCATGATCGCGCCGGAGCCGTTCACCGTCGACAACGACCAGATGACGCCGACCATGAAGGTCCGCCGGCATATCCTGAAGGCCGTCTACGGCCCCCGCCTGGAGGGCCTGTACGGGGGGTAAAGCGCCGAGAGCGCTGCGCCGCCAAGGAGGAGACCTTCATGTTCGAGGGATTCTCACGCCATCAGATCACGGCCAACGGCGTCGAAGTGGCCGTCTGGATGGGCGGTGACGGCGCCCCCCTGCTGTTGCTGCACGGGTACCCGCAGACCCACGCCATGTGGCACCGCGTCGCACCGGGCCTGGCCGATCGCTTCACCCTGGTTTGCCCGGACCTGCGCGGCTATGGCGACAGTGAAAAGCCCGTTGGCGACGCACAACACCTCACCTACAGCAAGCGCACCATGGCGGCCGACATGGCGGCATTAATGACGGCCCTGGGGTACGAGACTTTCGCCGTCGCTGGTCACGACCGTGGCGCACGCGTCACACACCGGCTGTGTCTCGACCACGCGGACCGGGTCACCCGCGCGGCGGTGCTCGACATCGTGCCGACGCACACCATGTTCACCCGGTTCCAGAGCGCCATCGCCATGAGTTACTATCACTGGACGTTCCTGGCGCAGCCGACACCGCTGCCGGAGCGGCTGATTGGCAGCGATCCTGACTTCTACCTCGACTGGAAGCTGGGAGCCTGGGGCACCGGCCTAGACGCCTTCGCGCCCGAGGCTCTCGCGGAATACCGCCGCGCCTTCCGTGATCCGGCCTGCATTCACGCCACCTGCGAGGACTACCGCGCCGCCGCCACCATCGACCTTGTCCACGACGAGGCCGACCTGACCGCGCGCGTCCGCTGCCCCCTGCTCGTGCTGTGGGGCGGGCGGGGCGTGATGGAGAAGACCTATGACGTGTTGGAGACTTGGCGTGAAAAAGCGACGGACGTCACCGGACAGACCGTGGACGCCGGCCATTTCCTTGCCGAGGAGCGCCCGGCCGAGACTCTGGCGGCGCTGCGCGGGTTTTTCTTGAACGGCTGATCGGCGCGGTCCGCCAAGGCCGGCAAGGACAGAGCTGGTCGGGGAAATTTGGACACGGCGGTCAGTGGATCTCCTGCCTGAAATCGGCGACGATGCCGAGACATGAGACATCTTATGGCGAGACGACCGCGCCGGAACCACGCGCCGGCTTTCAAGGCGAAGGTAGCCCTTGCGGCCATCAAGGGCGAGAACACGCTGGCCGAGCCGGCGCCGCAGTTCGACGTCCACCCGAACCAGATCACGGCGTGACGCGCCCAGCTTCTGGAGGGGGCTGTGGGCGTGTTCGGCGACCCGGCGGCGGGCGGCTCCGCCCCGGCCGTGGACGTCAAGGAACTGCACGCGAAGATCGGCCAGTATCTGTTCTTCTACAACAGCCGCCGGCCGCATTCTTCCGTCGGCGGCCGGACGCCGGACGCGGCCTATGGGGCGACGATCCCGGAGGCCATGGCCGCATGATGATTACCGCCGCCCCTTGGGCCCCTTCCGGTCGGGCTCCGCCCTCCGTGCAGGGGCCCCGGGGGCGGTTCACCCACCGCAGGCGTTCCACTAAAAATCCGCCAAACGCTGTCTCGACGACTCCGGCCACCTCTGTGGTCCTCGACCTGTTCAGCCACAACGTGGTCGGCTGGGCCAAGCGCGACCTGTTCGCCTCCATCGAAGGCTATTACAATCGTCGGCGCCTGCACTCTGCGCTCGGCTACATCACACCAGAGCAGGCCGAGCGTCGTGCCGCACAAACCGGTGTCCACTTTTTCGGGGTAAGGTCAACAGTGGGTTCGCCGTGGCGCTGTACGTGACCTGCCGCCACCTCGTGATGGCCGAGTTGTAGACCCGGCCATGACAGGCCTCCGACTGTGAACCGACCTGGCCAAATGACCTACGATCGGCACGGGGTCATTCGTCAAAAAACTGTATTTCAATGAGTTACACCGGCCGAAGAATGAACTGACTTCATTCGTCGGCCGGTATTACACGGGGCGCGTCACGCCATCGCCGGCATGGGCTCGCGCGAGGCGGCGTCGGAGCCACCGCCGGGAGCGGCGCGGTGCATCCACTGTTGCAGCTTCTCGAACGCGCGCACCTCGATCTGGCGCACCCGCTCGCGCGAGATGCCGTATTCGCGGGAGAGGTCCTCCAGCGTCATCGGCTCCTCGCTCAGGCGCCGCTCGGTCAGGATATGGCGCTCGCGCTGGTTCAGGGTGTCCATCGCCCGGGCCAGCAGGTCGCGGCGCTGGCCCAGTTCCTCGTGGTCGGCCAGCATCGACTCCTGGCTCTCGCCGTCATCGACCAACCAATCCTGCCACTCGCCCTCGCCGTCCATGCGGACCGGCGCGTTCAGCGAGTGGTCGGGGCTGCCCAGGCGGCGGTTCATGTTGACCACGTCCTGTTCCGGCACGCCCAGCTTGGTGGCGATCTCGGTGACGCTCTCGAACGGCAGGTCGCCGTCCTCCATGAGCTGGAGCTGGCCCTTCATCTTGCGCAGGTTGAAGAACAGCTTCTTCTGCGCGGCCGTGGTGCCCATCTTCACCAGCGACCAGGAATGCAGGATGTATTCCTGGATCGAGGCGCGAATCCACCACATGGCATAGGTGGCCAGCCGGAAGCCCCGGTCCGGATCGAAGCGCTTGACCGCCTGCATCAGGCCGACGTTGCCTTCGGAGATCACCTCGCCCATCGGCAGCCCATAGCCACGATAGCCCATGGCGATCTTGGCCACCAAGCGCAGGTGGCTGGAGACCAGCCGGTGCGCGGCGTCGCTGTCCTCGGTGTCCCGATAGCGCTTGGCCAGCATGTACTCCTCATCCGGGGCCAGCATCGGGTACTTGCGGATGTTCTGGAGGTACCGCGACAGATTGCTTTCCGGTTCGAGGCCAAGGAGGCCGCCGGGTGCGTTCGCCATGAGTCGCTCTCCTTGTTTCCGGCCCCGCGCGTTGGACGGGGGCTTGGTGCCTGTCTCGGCGGGACCGAGAAGCCCTGCCGAACTTGTTGGAGTGATCCTAACCTGCCTCCATGCCCGAGTCCAATCATACTGTACCGAATTGGTCAGAAATGAGGCCGCCAAGGTTACATCGCGTTCAGGCGGGTCAGGATGTCGGTGATCACATCCGGCATACGGGACTCGAACGTCATCGGTTCACCAGTCTCCGGATGGCGGAACCCGATCGCCACGGCGTGCAGCGCCTGCCGGGGCAGGGCGATCAGGGGCGCCATGACCTCGGGCGGCAGCGGCGGCCGGCGGGGCGGCCGACCATATGTCGCGTCGCCGACCAGGGGGTGACCAATGTGGGTCATGTGCACGCGAATCTGATGGGTCCGGCCGGTCGCCAGGCGGCATTCCACCAGGGACAGCGCCGTGCCCCACGCCCGCAGCGTCCGATAGCGGGTCAACGCCGGCTTGCCGCCCTCGGCAACGACGGCCATGCGGGTCCGCTGGGTCGGGTGCCGGCCGATGGCGCCCTCGATCTCGCCCGCCGCCGGGCTGGGCACACCCCACACCAATGCATGATACACCCGATGCAGGGTCCGGTCAGCAAATTGTGCGGCAAGCGTCCGATGCGCCCGGTCGGTCTTGGCGACCACCATGAGTCCGCTAGTCTCCTTGTCCAGGCGGTGGACGATGCCCGGGCGGCGCACGCCGCCGATTCCCGACAGGCTGTCGCCGCAGTGCGCCAGGAGGGCGTTGACCAGGGTGTTGTCCGCGTTGCCCGGGGCCGGGTGCACCACCATGCCGGCTGGCTTGTCGACGACGACGAGGTGCGCGTCCTCGAACGCCACCGTCAGCGGCATGGCGCTGGGGCGCGGCGTCGGGTCGACCGGCGGCGGTTCGGCCAGGCGCACCACCTCGCCCGCCTTCAGGCGCCGTCCCGGCTCTGTCACCACCACGCCGTCCATGGTCAAGGCACCCCCTTCGATCAAGACCTTGAGTCGAGAACGCGAATGGCCGCTGTGGGTTCCCGCCAGCCAGCGATCCAGGCGCTGACCGGCCGCGTCGGCCGGGACGGTGGCGACGAAGGGGGGCGGAGACGCGGGGGAGTCGTTGCCCTCGGTCATGGGAGTCCCTTAAACCTGGGGCGGATGATCGCTGTCATCCGTCCCCACCACACCGAGGATTCGCCGCATGGTCGCTGTCAAGAGTCTGGTCGTCTTCATGGGCGTTCTGCTCGTCCTGGGGCTCGGGTTGTTAGGGTACGGCATGATCCAGCAATCCGACAAAATGCGCCAACACGAAGACAATCGTGAGGCGACGTTCGGGCCGGCCGCCCTGGACGAGCCGGAGGGCACGCGCATTGCCCACATGCGCACGGACGGCGCGGGGCGTCTGCTGCTGGGGCTGACCGGGGGTGGCCGACCCGACCGCGTGGCGGTGGTCGACCTGGCCGACGGGCGCCATTTGGGAACGGTGCTCGTCACCGGGCCGGCGGACCGGTGAGCGAGGCGCATCCGCGCGCGGTGCTGATGCCGGCCGAGGTCCGGGCGGTGATCCTGGACCATGTCCGCGCCGGGTGGCCCGCCGAGGCCTGCGGGCTGTTGAGTGGTCGCGACCGGCCCGACGGGACCGTGCGAGTCGAGGCCGCGCATCCGACCGCCAACGTTGACACCAGCGGGCGGCCCGATCGCTTCGAGGTGGACCCGGCCGCCCGCATCGCGCTGACGCGGGCGCTACGCGGCGGTCCGTGCCGGATCGTGGGCCATTTCCATTCCCACCCCGGGAGCGATCCGGTGCCCAGCGAAACCGACCGCCGGGCGGCCTATGAACCGGACCTGGTGTGGCTGATCATTGGGTTGCGCGGTGGGGACGACCCGGCACCGGACCTGACGGCGTGGGCGGTGGTCGGTCCGGCCGGGCCGGAGGGGGCGGTCGGGTTTCGGCCCGTCGTACTGCGCGTCGAGGGGCCAATCTGACGCCGTCCGTCGGAGGCCAATACCAGGGGCTGGCGGCGTTTCGAATGCAGGCGACCATCGCATTGCGGACGCCGCTGGCCCCCCTTATATTTTCGGGGCGTTTGCGGGGTTCACGTCCCCAAGCGATAGCCTTTGCGTTGCAGTGAGCGAGCGCCTGCAACCGAACGAGCCGATCCACGCCGCAGGCACAGCCGACGCGATGGAAACGGGGCTCGCCGCACGTTGCTCCTTGAGGTGAAAAATGGCATCGATCATTGTTTCGATCGTCATTGTTTCGATCGTCAGTGCGATCATTGCTGTCTTGTCACTTTCGGTGTCCATATTCCTTTTTCTGAAGCGGCAACGCCGGGATACCACCATGCTGGTGTATCGGGCGCACCTCGATTCCATTCAGATCGGCATTGACCACCCCTATGTTCTGAACTGGGAACCGGAGCGCGTGGGCGAGCTTAATTCCGAACAGACGAAAATTTACTACCAGTATGTATTTTTCCTCTTGAATGTCGTCGAAATGTCGGAAAAGTCGGAAAGCGTGATGCTCGATCGCGGGCAGCTCATTGATGTCTATGCAAATGTTCACAAGGATATTCTGATGAAGATCCCACCTGAGATTTGCACAACGTTCTCGGAAACGACGCGAGCGCAACTCAGGGCTCGTCTTCCCGGCTCCAACTGGTAACGCCAGAGGCTGCGCGACACAAAAAAAGCTGGCAGTCCGCCAGCCCGTTCGTCACGTGCCTTTGGCCTGCCAGCCTTCACCCTCGATCGCGATCCACCATGGGATCCCGTTCCTCCTGTTTACACGGCCGCTTTCGGTGTTCCGGACACCGCCGGAACCACTTTGGCGAGGCGTTGTTCGAACGCCTTCATCTCTTCAGCGACATGGTCATCCACACGGGGTCCGTGGAACGCCATGGCGTACCGGAAAAAAACAAGGAAGCGCAACATGACCGCGTCCTCCCTTTCTGGGTGTGAGCCGTTTCGACGCCCAACGTCGATGTCTTTAATGTAACGACGCCGGTCCTCGAGCGCAATAGAAAAAGCGCACCCGGTGCGCAAAAATCCGAAAAAGCGTTTTGTACTAATTTGATATTGGTCGACAACGCGGCCCGCCCCGCGCCGCGTAAACGGCGCGGGGCGGCGGGCTTCTCCCGCCTTGCGCGCTGGCCGGGTGGCGTCAGGCCGGCACGTCCGGGGTGGTGGTGACGGCGGGGTCCCGAGCCATGGCGCCGATGGCATCGACCCGCTTTTTCAGGCTCAGGCGGTCGAGCGATGAGAGCGGCAGGCTGACGAAGATCGCGATCCGGTTGTAGAGCATCCGTATGGCGTCGTTGAACACGGCCGCCGTTGCCGCCTCGCTGCCCTCGAACGCCGCCGGATCGGGCACCCCCCAGTGGGCGGTCATGGGCTGGCCGGGCCAGATCGGGCACGTCTCGCCGGCGGCGTCATCGCAGACCGTGAAGACGAAATCCATGTGCGGCGCATCCGGGCCGGCGAATTCGTCCCAGCTTTTCGGCCGCAGGCCCTCTACCGGATACCCGTCCCTCTTGAGCACGGCGAGGGCGCGGGGATGCACCGCGTCCTTCGGGAAGGAGCCGGCGGAATAGGCGCGGAACCGGCCCTGGCCCTCGTGGTTCAGGATCGCCTCGGCGATCTGGCTGCGGGCCGAGTTGCCGGTACACAGGAACAGAACGTTTTTCGGGGTCACATCGTTGCTCGTCATACTGAAGCCTCCGGGCAGGGTGGCGATGTCCTGTGGCGCGCCGCCGGTCGCGATGGCTGGGCAAAACCCCCTCGTCACGTTTTGGCCCAGGGCCTCCAGTGCGATGAGGTTGGCGATGTAGTGCAGCGTCCGCCCCTCCCGCCGGCTCTCCACCAGTCCCGCCTCGCGCAACTGGCTGAGATGAAACGACATGGTGGACGGCGACACGCCGCACAGCGCCGCCAAATCTCCGGCGGGGACGCCCTTGCTGCCGGCCAGGACCATCGCCTGCACGGCGCGGACGCGGGGTTCGGCGGCCAGGGCGGCCATGAGGTCTGCGATCAGGTTCGGTTTCATGTTTCGAATATAATCGAAATGAGGGCGGGCGTCACGAGTTATTTCGATATATATCGAAAGGACAGCGCCGGACCAGACCCTCGCCCCGAACGGCTGGCCGAAGCCGCGCGGGTGGGGTAGACCGGGGACCCCGTTCGCTCTGGCCAGGTTCACGATGACTCCCGGATCCCGTCTTCATGCCGCCCTCGATCTGCTGGGCGAGATCGCCGCCTCGCCCCGTCCCGCCGACGCCGTGGTGCAGGCGTATCTGCGCGGGCGGCGCTACATGGGCGGCGGCGATCGGCGCGCGGTGACCGAGCGGGTCTATGGCGTGCTGCGCCGGCACGCCCGCCTGGGCTGGTGGACGGGGGAGGGGACCCCGCGCGAGCGCCTGATCGCCGATCTGGTGTTGACCGACGGCCTTGATGCCGCGGCGCTGAAAGCGCTGTTCACCGGCAAGGGCCACGATCCCGCGCCGCTGACGGACGACGAGCGGGCGCTGGCACGGCGCCTGTTCGGGCAACCGCTGGAACCCCCCGAGATGCCCGAGGCGGCGCGGCTGGAGCTGCCCGAGTGGCTGGCGCCGCTGCTGGCGGACAGCCTGGGGGAGGACTGGCGCGCAGTGGTCGCCGCCCTGAACGGCGAGGCGCCGCTCGACCTGCGCGCCAACGCCCTCAAGGCCGATCGCGACGGCGCCCGCGCGGCGCTGGCCGAGGCCGGGATTGTCGCCGAGGACGGGCCGTTGGCGGCGCTGGCGCTGCGCGTGCGGGGGCGTGTGGCGCTGGCGGCGACGGCGGCGTTCCGCGACGGGCTGGTCGAGGTGCAGGACGTCGGCTCGCAGGTGGCCGCCGCCCTGGTCGGCGCCGCGCCGGGCCTGGCGGTGTGCGACTTCTGCGCCGGCGCCGGCGGCAAGACGCTGGCCCTGGCCGGCGCCATGGGGAACACCGGCCGCCTGCTGGCCTGCGACGTCTCGGCGACGCGGCTGGACCGGGCGCGGGTGCGGCTGCGCCGGGCGGGGGTGCACAACGCCGTCCTGCGCGCGCTCGACGAGTCGTCCCGCAAGTGGCTGAAGCGCCAAGCCGGCGGGTTCGACCGCGTTCTGGTGGACGCGCCCTGCACCGGCACCGGGGCCTGGCGGCGCAATCCGGACGCGCGCTGGCGGCTGGTGTCGGAGGACCTGTCGCGGCTGACGGGTGAGCAGGACGCCATCCTGGCCCGCGCCGCGCGGCTGGTCAAGCCGGGGGGACGGCTGGTTTATGTGACCTGTTCGCTCCTGCGCGCCGAGAACGAGGAGCGCGTGGCGGCGTTTCTTGGCGGCACGGCGGGGGCCGCGTTCACCCCCGTGCCGGTGACCGACGCCTGGGCCGAGGCGCGGCAGGCGGGCACCGTGACCGGGCCGTGCCCGGCGCCGGAGGGCGCGACGGCCCTACGCCTGTCGCCGACAGCGCACGATACGGATGGGTTCTTCGTCGCCGTCATGGCCCGCGCGCCAGCCTAACGCAGACCTGTCATACGAAGTCCGCTTGATTCGTTCCGGTTCGGTTGGCGTTGGCCGGTTCCTCCCCCCGTCGGCTATCTGATTCACACAACTTTACTCTTGCTCGTCATTGCGAGGAGCGAAGCCCAAAAACCAAAACTGGGGCAATCCAGGGCGGATATCTGCGTTTTACGCCCTGGATTGCTTCAACCTTGTCTTATACCGGGCGACGATAGGAATGACTCGTCCCCATTCGCCGGGCGCGGTGCCGAGGCGGGAGATCCCTCGGCTCGCTGTCGCTCGCTCGGGATGACGTATGTTTTTGTTTTTTATAAACTTATCCGCCATCCCGAAGCGTCCGTCAGGACGCGGGGATCTCCCAAGGTGGCGTGCCCACGGTCCGGAAAACGTGTCACGATTTCCGTTGCTTGGTATTACGACGAGGGTTCGCAATGACGAGTCATGGTCCTGTTCGCAGCCGTCGTAGGGTGCGTCTGGAGGCGGCAACGCCGCCGACGACGCACCAGGTGGCCGCGAAGGCCGCGAGGCGGTGCGTCGCCCGCCGCGTTCGCGGCGGTCAGACGCACCCTACGAGCTGGCTGGCCCGCGCGCCGGTGTAACGCACACCCGTCAGTTTCGCGCGCCGGAGGCGTCTTCTTCATCCTGCTCGGGAAACAGGGCGCGGGGTCCGCGCGGCGCGCCGACGGACTGCGGCACATGGGCGTCCAGGAACGCCCGCACGCGGCCCGCCGCCCCATGTTCGAACAGGTCGACGTGCGTGCCCTCGGCAAAGACGACGACGTCGCTGCGGCTGTTGCCGGCGTCCAGGGCGTTTTCCCCCAGCGTGTAGGCCATCTCCAGCGGCACCAGATCGTCCCGTGCCCCATGCATGACCAAGAGCGGCGCGCGAAGGGCGCGCACGGCCTCCAGGTTGTCGAACGGATGACGCAGCAGCCAGGACGCCGGATAGATGGGGTACTGACGCCGGGCCATGGCCACAATGGACGTGAAGGCCCCTTCCAGCACCACGGCGGCGGCGCCCCGCTCGACAGCCAGCGGCAGGGCCGTGGCGGAGCCGATGGACTCGCCGTAGTGCACCCGCCGGGCCGCGTCGATGCCCTGCGCGTCCAGCCAGTCCAGCGCGGCCTGTCCGTCCAGCCGGAACCCGTCCTGTCCCGGTGTGCCCGGGTTGCCGTTATACCCCCGGTAGCCCACCATCAGGACGCCATAGCCCGCGTCCAGCAGGTCGCGCGCCTTGTAGGCGCGCCCGGCCATGTTGCCCGCGTTGCCGTGGAAATAGACGATGATCAGGCCGTGTTCGGTGGGCGGCGCGTACCACGAGGTCAGGCCCAGCCCGTCCGCCGTGGTCAGCGTCACGGGCCGCAGTTCCGGCGCCTCGGTTTCGGACGGCGGCGGCGGGGGTGGTCCGGGGGCGAACAGAAAACTCTCCTGAAAGGCCCACAGGTAGGCCCCGCCGGCCAGATAGAGCGCCAGCACCCCGCCCGCGATACCGGCGATCCAACTCAGCATGGGACCAGGTCCATCCGGGCGTCTGAGGCACGGCTGAGCATGGAGGCGATGGCCTTCGAGGACACGAGGAACGACACAGCGAGACACACAGGAGTCCCGCATTTTTTAATCGCGCGGCGAAGGCAAAGCAGCCCGAGGCCGGCCCTGCAGGACTGCGCCGCATCGAAGCGCGACACGACGGTGCACCCTGAGGCCTGAGACTTGCATCATGTGTCTACAAAGAAAAGCATAATGTCGTTGCCGACGGCGGGAACGCCCATTACCCCGCCGTCGCGTCGGTCTTGGCCTCGACCCGCGCGGCCAGGGCGGCGGCCATGAAGCGGTCCAGGTCGCCGTCCAGCACACCCTGGGTGTCCGACGTCTCGACCCCGGTGCGCAGGTCCTTGATCATCTGATAGGGCTGCAGCACGTAGGACCGAATCTGGTGGCCCCAGCCGATGTCCGTCTTGGAATCGGCCAGCGCCTGCGCCTCCGCCTCGCGGCGTTGCAGTTCCGCTTCGTACAACCGCGCGCGCAGCATGTTCCACGCGTGGTGCCGGTTCTGGTGCTGCGAGCGTTCCGACTGGCACTGCACGACGATGCCCGAGGGCATGTGGGTGATTCGCACCGCGCTGTCGGTGCGGTTGACGTGCTGACCGCCGGCGCCGGAGGCCCGGTAGGTGTCGATGCGGCAGTCCTTCTCCTGGATCTCGATCTCGATGCTGTCGTCGATCACGGGATAGACCCAGACGGAGGCGAAACTGGTGTGGCGCCGCGCCGAGCTGTCGAACGGCGAGATGCGCACCAGCCGGTGCACGCCGCTTTCGGTCTTCAGCCATCCGTAGGCATTCGTGCCCTTGACCTGCATGGTGCAGGACTTGATGCCGGCCTCCTCGCCCTCGCTTTCCTCGACGTAGTCGACCGTGTAGCCCTGGGAGTCGGCCCAGCGCGCGTACATGCGCTGCATGATGCGCGCCCAATCCTGGGCCTCGGTGCCGCCGGCGCCGGCGTTGATTTCCAGATAGCAGTCGTTGCCGTCGGCCTCGCCCGAGAGCAGGCTTTCCAGTTCGCGCCGGGCG
>Ga0207419_1000335_pt1 | contig 40171 bp, 35 predicted proteins | sample ElkSloMetagenome_4_FD_184723 | JGI IMG/M metagenome (GOLD analysis project Ga0207419, IMG submission 184723) | Hot spring microbial communities from Elkhorn Slough, Monterey Bay, USA - MD2A (version 2) | ecosystem: Environmental > Aquatic > Marine > Intertidal zone > Estuary: Microbial mat ...
TGAACCGCACATCATTCAGGTCTGACTCACCAATCAATATTTTAGGTACTCCCGCTTCTTTACTCATTTTTTTTACTTCCTGTGAAAGTTCTTTCATAAAATGCACGGCGCCAAAGTCTTTAATGGCATGGATTGCATCTAGCCGTAATGCATCGATGTGAAAATCTCTCAGCCACATCAAGGCATTTTGCAGAAAGAAATTACGCACTTCATCGCTGTAGTCATCATCAAAGTTTAAGGCTTGGCCCCACGGGGTTTGATATTTGTCTGTAAAATAAGGGCCAAACAGGGAAAGATAGTTTCCTTCCGGACCCATATGATTGTAAACTACATCCAGAATTACCGCAATACCTTTGGAGTGACAGGCATCTACCAATTGTTGAAATCCGGACGGTCCCCCGTAACTTATTTGCGTGGCAAATGGATATACGCCATCGTAGCCCCAGTTCCGTTCACCGGGAAACTGGGCCACCGGCATTATCTCAATAGCGTTGATACCTAAATCTAACAGGTAATCTAATTTTTCTACTACCCCGGCAAAAGTTCGTTGAGGAGTGAAAGCTCCCACGTGTAATTCATAAATGATGTAGTCCTGCAGAGGCAGATTCTTCCATTGTTGGTCGGTCCATTCGTAGTCAAGATCTACTACTGCCGAAGGCCCGTGCACACCTTCATGCTGTGCTTTAGAAGCAGGGTCTGGCTTTTCATCATCGCCATTGATAGCAAATTTATATTGAGTGCCGGGATGTATTTTAGGTAATTTTTTTATCCAATATCCTTTGTTATCCTTTTCCATTTCATGTTTCGCGGCTTCAGGTGTTATAATTATCAAGGTCATCTGATCTGCGTGGGGTGCCCAAACTCGAAAAGTAGTTTCATTGGATTGGTAATCGGCGCCTAATTTTATACTCATATAAGTTTTGATTTAAAAAAAATATGCATTTATGCTAAAGGAAAAAAATAACACACGTAATTAAGCATAATGTTTACTGCAAAGTAAGATAAAGTTGTTATATAAAACTAATCCTGAATATTTTATATATTTATGACGAATGAGCCTATTACTAATGAGTGAGGAGCAAAAATACGATAATAAGAAATACTTCATGTAAAGGTCTTTGCAACTGATGCGAGCCCCAAACACGCGAGAAATAACACATTCTTCAAAATGGTTGCCGTGGCCAAAAATAATTTTTCTATTTTAGCAGATTAATTACTCAGACGCCTCAGTACATAATAGAAAGCAATTGAATGACGCAGAAATCGGTTAATAACATTTTAAGTGTAAGAAAGCAAAAATACCGGCGCACCATCATTTTACTTATCCTGTGTTTGGTAACGGCTTTTATTATCAATATTCTTTTAGGCTCTGTTAATATTCCGCCCATGCAGTTGTGGCAGTCCTTTTTTTCGAACGAGCAGGAATTTAAGGTTTGGCAAAATATCTTTATGCAATTCCGGTTGCCTAAAGGTATTACAGCTGTGCTAGTAGGGGTAGGGCTTTCAGTAAGTGGCCTGTTAATGCAAACTTTGTTTAGAAATCCACTCGCGGGACCTTTCGTGTTAGGCATAAGCTCTGGTGCTACATTGGGAGTAGCCATCGTGGTAATGGCCAGCTTCAGTTTTGGAGGATTGATCACTACGTTAGGAACTGGCGGTAGCTGGTTAGTGGTGTTGGCCTCTACTCTGGGCGCTTTCTCGGTAATGCTCTTGGTAGTACTGGTTTCAGTAAAAGTACGTGATAGCATGACACTTTTGATAGTAGGATTAATGTTTGGTAGTGCTACCGGAGCATTGGTAAGTGTACTGCAATATTTTAGCGATGCTGAAAATATTCAGGCATTCTTGATCTGGACGTTTGGTAACCTGGGTGGGATGACTTTTACTGAAATGAGTGTTTTTATTCCGGTTATTTTTGCCGGATTATCTTTAGCTTTTGTGGTACAAAAGCCGCTCAATGCATTATTGTTAGGTGAAAGATATGCCGGGAGTATGGGAGTAAATATTAGTAAAGTGCGTTTAGCAGTAGTATTAAGCACTAGTTTAATGGCTGGTGCCATCACTGCATTTTGTGGCCCTATTGCTTTTATAGGAATTGCAGTACCACATTTGGCACGCCTTGTCTTTAATACAGCCGATCACCGCCAACTATTGGTATTGGTGAGCATTTGTGGCGCTATTGTACTTTTAATAAGCGACACGGTAGCGCAGCTACCAGGTAGTGAACATACGTTGCCCATCAATGCTATTACTTCCTTGTTTGGCGCACCTGTAATTATTTGGTTGATTTTAAAACAAAGAAACTTTAGAATGCATTTTGCCGGATGAATCAATCATTATTACATACCATTCAACTGGAAGTTGGCTATTTATCAAAAAATAGTAAAAAAACTATTTTGTCTGAAATTGACTTGCAATTGAACGCAGGTGAAATGGTTTGTTTATTAGGCCCCAATGGGGTAGGTAAGTCAACTTTGCTGAGAACCCTGGCAGGCGTACAACCCTCGCTGGCAGGTCAAGTATTTATCGGCAATGAAGCTGTAGAAAAGCTCAATCGCCTGGAATTGGCCCAAAAAATAAGCCTGGTACTTACTGATCGTAGCTTTTCAGGCAACCTTAATGTTTTGGATTTAATTTCCCTTGGTAGATATCCCCATACTAGCTGGAGTGGAAACTTGATGCCGGGAGATCACGATAAAATTGAAGAGGCGGTAGCTCAAACTCAAGTTGGCTATTTGCTTCAGCAAAAACTTCATGAAATAAGTGATGGTCAATTACAAAAAGCAATGATTGCCCGTGCAGTAGCACAAGATGGTGATATAATGATTTTGGATGAACCCACCGCCCATCTGGATCTTAGCAATAAAATTGAAATATTGCTACTGCTAAAGAAATTGGCTAAAAACATGAATAAAGCCGTGATAATCGCTACCCACGAACTGGATTTAGCATTAAAAACAGCAGATCAAATATGGTTAGCGCAATGTAACGCGCCTATCATTACCGGCATGCCCGAAGAGCTGGCCTTGCAAGGAGTCTTGGATAAAATATATGGAGGTAAAGATTATCAAATCAATGCCACGACAGGACAGGTACAAATTAAACATTCTAACCAAATACCAATACAAATTGTAGTAAGAGATGCCTTAAGCCACTGGACTGCTAATGCATTACGTAGAATTGGATTTAATCCAACTACAGAATATGATGATTTGAAAATAGAGGTGCTAGATAGTGGCGATGAACCAGTGGAATGGCATTTGATTCAAAAAGGAAATTTGAGAAAATTTACTTCGTTAAAAACTTTATTACAACACCTGGTTAATTATCATTGATATGAATAGAATTATTAAAGGTTTTCTCTTTGTGCAGTTTATTTTAGGTACAACTGATGCATTTGCCAGTGAAGGTTTCTGGTTGCCCCATCTGTTGAAAGATAACGTAGAAGAGCATATGCAAAGCATGGGATTACAACTTTCTGCCGAAGATATTTATAGTGTAAACCAATCCAGTTTAAAAGATGCAATAGTGAATTTTGGTGGATGCACTGGTTCAATTATTTCTCCGGAAGGACTTTTGCTTACCAATCATCACTGTGGGTTCGGCCGCATTTCGTCCCATTCTTCACCAGAAAACAATTATTTAAGAGATGGATTTTGGGCAATGAGCCATCAGGAAGAATTGCCCAATTCCGGGCTGAAAGTTTATTTCATAAAAAGAATAGAGGATGTAACTTCTCGCGTTAATGAAAAATTGGCTCAGGCTGACAACGAGACCCAGCGTACCCAATTGCTTTATGAAGTAATGGCTGAAATAGAGCAAGAAGCTGTTGAAGATAATCATTATGAAGCCGAAGTGAAATCTTTTTATTTTGGCAACAAGTATTATCTTTTTATAAAGGAGGTATATCAAGATGTGAGACTGGTAGCAGCTCCCCCGGCTGCTATAGGCAAATTTGGCGGTGATACAGATAACTGGATGTGGCCCAGGCATACTGGCGATTTTTCTCTTTTTAGAATTTATACTGCCCCGGATGGAAGCCCAGCCACCTACAGTGAAGAAAACATACCTATGCAATCTCCCAACTTTTTGCCTGTTGCTACCAATGGTGTGAGGCCGGGTGATTTTACCATGGTATTTGGTTTTCCTGGCTCTACCAACGAGTATTTAACCTCTCAAGCAGTGGAGTTTATAGTAAATGATCTTAATCCTCAGCGCATCAATATTCGTAGGCAAGTGTTAGACATAATAGAAGCCACCATGGGCATGAACGATACCCTACAGCTTCTTTATGCTGCCCGGCAAGCTGGTATAGCTAATTATTATAAAAAATGGATGGGAGAAAACATGGGATTGAAAAGATTTAATGCCATAGCCAAAAAGAAATCTTTAGAAGCTGATTTTATGCTTTGGGCTAAAGACAATGATTTCCCTGCATTACAATTATTCGAGCAGTTTGAAAAGGTGTATAAAACATACAACCAAAATTGGAAAGCATATACTTATATAAATGAATCTTTGCAAAGAGTGGAGGCTGTAGAACTGGCGCAAATTTTTGCAGATCGATTTTATCTTGATAATCAAAAGCATAGCAATGAAAAGTTGATAAATCGAGTGAAGGCATATTACAAGCGCAATCATTTGCCTACGGAAAAAAAACTATTTCAAAAAATGATAGACATTTATATTTCCGAAATAGATGCGCAATATCTACCAGAATCGCTAAAAAATGTAAATGATGAATATGGTTCAGTAAGCGAATACACGGATAAAATTTTTGCAGAATCTTTAATTTTTGATCTGCACAAGCTAGAAAGAACATTGACTGCAAGTGATAAGAAAAAGGAAAAGTCAATAAAGAATGATCCGATGATCAGGTTGGCAGCAGAAATTTTGCTGTTGAAACAAATCCAGGTGCGGCCGGGATATGTAGCTTCCTATCACCAGTTGCAGCAACTGTACAGTGAGTATATCGTAGGATTAAAGCAGATGCAGTCTGAAAAAGCTTTTTATCCGGATGCTAATAGTACCCTTCGGTTAAGCTATGGTAAAATTGAAGGAAGCTATCCTCACGATGGTTTGCAATATTTACCTGCTACTACCCTTGAAGGAATCATGCAAAAAGAAGATATTAATAATCCGGATTTTAAAGTGCCTGAAAAATTGAAAAAACTCTACCAGGCTAAAGATTTTGGAAGTTTTGTTGATGGCGATTCTTTGGTCGTGTGTTTTTTAGCCAGCAATCATACTACAGGTGGCAATTCTGGTAGTCCGGTGATTAATGGTAAGGGCGAGTTAATTGGATTAAATTTTGATAGAAGCTGGGAAAGTACCATGAGCGATATTATGTATAACCAGGCAATTTGTAGAAATATTTCTGTTGATATTCGATATATATTATTTTTAATAGAAAAATATGGTGAAGCAGAATGGCTGCTGGAAGAAATGAATTTGATGATGGCAACTGAAGAAGTAGAATAAATTTTATTAACCCTTTAAATAACTAACATATGCAAAAAATAGCTTTATCAATTATCACTTTGCTATTCGTAACGCTTTCTTATGCACAAGATACCAAAATTGCACTTGATGCAAAAATCCCTCAAGATACTGGTGTCAGGATAGGTAAACTGGAAAATGGCCTTACTTACTATATAAGAAAAAATAGTAAGCCCGAAGACAAAGTAGAACTGCGACTGGTCGTGAATGCAGGATCAGTTTTGGAAGAAGATGACCAACTGGGTTTGGCTCATTTTATGGAACACATGGCCTTCAATGGCACCAAAAATTTTGAAAAAAATGAGTTGATCAGTTATCTGCAGTCAGTAGGAGTAAAGTTTGGAATGCACCTCAATGCTTATACCAGTTTTGACGAAACAGTTTACATTCTTCCCATTCCATCAGACTCAAGTGAAGTACTGGAGCAGGGGCTACAAATATTAGAAGACTGGGCGCATAACGTGTCGCTTACTGAAGAAGATATTGATGCCGAAAGAAACGTGGTGCTGGAAGAGCGGCGTATGCGAAGAGGAGCCCAACAACGTATGCGTGACGAATATCTGCCTATAGTTTTGAAGGATAGTCGCTATGCCAACCGGCTTCCAATAGGTACACGCGAAGTAATTGAAGGCTTTGAATATGAAACCTTAAAACGTTTTTATACAACTTGGTACCGACCTGACTTGATGGCGGTGGTAGCAGTGGGCGATATAGATGTAGATGATATGGAGCAGCGCATCAAAGAGCAATTTTCAAAAATTGAAAAGACCCCTCGTCCACAACCACGGCCTACTTACGATATTCCTGCTCATGAGAAAACGCTAGTATCTATTGTAAGCGATAAAGAGGCTCCTTATACCCAGTTACAGATTTATTATAAAAAAGATAAATCAGATACTGCCAACACTGTAAAAGAATACAGGCACTCACTTATGAGGCAGCTTTACAGTACCATGATCAACCAACGATTAAAGGAACTTCAGCAACAAGCCGAGCCACCTTTTATGTTTGGAGCGACCTATTATGGCGGCATGATTTCACGCTCTAAAGATGCCTATCAATCAATTGCCGTAGTAAATGAAACAGGTGCCCTTACAGGATTAAAAGCGCTAATTGTAGAAAATGAAAGAGTGAAGAGATTTGGTTTTTTGCCTAGCGAAATAGAAAGAGCCCAACAGGAAATCCTTTCCAACTATGAAAAATCCTACAAGGAAAAGGATAAAACCGAATCTAAAGTATATGCCAATGAATATGTTCGCAACTTTTTAGAAAAAGAGCCAATACCAGGTATTTCGCAAGAGTATGAATACGCGAAATTATTTGTACCGGCCATTGAATTAAAAGAGCTAAATGCTTTGGCAAAAAAATGGATAACTGATGACAACAGAGTAGTGGTAATTACTGCTCCTGAAAAGGAGACTGTAAAGCTGCCAGAGGAAGAGGAAGTAAAAGCATTATTTGCCTTGGTTGAAAACATGAACTTAGAACCATACACCGAAGAGCTTACCGCTACCGCTTTAATGGAAACAATGCCAGAAGTTACCGCGATACAATCAGAAAAAACCATAGAAAAGCTGGGCGTTACAGAACTGACCTTGGCTAATGGATTAAAAGTGGTATTGAAGCCAACTGACTTTAAAAATGATGAAATATTAATGCGTGCTTTTAGTCCCGGAGGTACATCTATCTATGCGGATGATGTTTATCTTTCGGCCGATTATGCTGCCAGTATTATCAATGAAAGCGGTGTAAAAGATTTTTCTGTTACAGATTTGCAAAAATTACTATCTGGTAAAAAAGTTAATGTTTCACCGTATATCAGTAGTACTCGAGAAGGCTTTAGAGGCAATAGCATACCTAAAGACCTGGAACCAATGCTGCAATTAGTGCATTTGTATTTTACTGCTCCTCGTAAAGATCAGGAGTCTTTTTCCAGCTTTATCAATAAGAACAAAGGGATTTATCAAAACCTCATGAGCAACCCCAATTATTATTATTCAGATAAAGTTTCACGAATATTATCATCTAATCATCCTCGTGGTGGAGGTTTTCCTTCAGCTGAAGATTGGGAAAAAATAAAATTTGACAAATCATACCAGATATACAAGGAGCGGTTTGCCGATGCCAGCGACTTTATATTTTTCTTTGTAGGTAATTTTGAAGTGGAAACTATAAAGCCGATGCTGGCCGCTTATTTAGGAACTTTGCCCAACATAGGAAGAAATGAAACCTGGAAAGATTTAGGCATTAGACCACCAGAAGGAATGGTTACTGAAAAAGTAATCAAAGGCTCCGATCCACAAAGCCGTGTTACCATGGTTTTTCATAAGAAAGGAGAATATACTCCCGAAAACGCCTATTTAATAAATTCATTGGCAGACGTATTAAACATTAAACTTGTAGAAGTATTGCGTGAAGAAAAAGGTGGCGTATATAGCGTGGGTGGCAATGGCAGTGCTAGTAAATATCCATATGAGCATTACACATTTTCTATCGGTTTTCCTTGTGCACCTGAAAACGTGGAAGATTTATCGAATACAGCCCTAGAACTTTTGAAAGATATTCAAAAGAACGGACCTGCCGAGGAAGATGTGCAGAAAGTAAAGGAGACGCAACGACGCACCCGATTAGAAAATTTACAGAAAAACAATTTTTGGGTTAGTGCTCTGGAGCAATACTATTATTACGATCGGGATCCTGAGTCAATGTTAACCTATGAAGAAAAAGTAGATAATTTATCCGGTGAAGCGATAAAGGAAGTTGCCCAAAAATATGTGGATACTAATGAATTTATAAAAATTGTACTATATCCTGAAGATTATGTAGAAGAATGATTTTATTATAATTAAAATAATTAAACTGTAAAAGCCACCTAATTTATACTTGAGGTGGCTTTTGCTTTTTAAAAAGAAAGAAATAGAAAGAAGCCAAGCAGAAGCAATTGTATGTACTATTATTACCTGCTTAAACAAAAAAATGGAGCTGCTTTAACAACAACTCCATTTTGAAAAACACACATTGCCTAGTGTGTTACCAACAAGTTCAAACCAAATTTCAATCAACTTAAACTGCTTTAATTACTATCATGACACTTTAAATCAATTTTTGGTTGTATGCGAAATCAATTTTTTTTGCTGGTAAGATCAAGTGTACTGTACATAATTACGCCATTTGTCCAGCATTGCTTGAAAATCTGTTGGGAGCTCAGAATCAAATTCGACTTTCTCATTGCTGGCAGGATGTATAAACCCCAACGTTTTAGCATGTAGAGCTTGTCGAGGCATTATTTTAAAGCAATTATCAATAAAGGATTTGTATTTATTGAATTTTGTGCCTTTTAAAATTTGATCACCGCCATAGGTGGCATCATTGAATAGCGGATGCCGCAAATATTTCATATGAGCTCTTATTTGGTGAGTTCTGCCAGTTTCCAGGTTGCATTTAACCAAAGTAACATACCTTAATCTTTCCAATACCTTGTAATGGGTAATTGCATTTCTGCCCATATCGCCATCAGGGTAGGCCACTACTACTCTTCTGTCTTTAATGCTGCGGCCAATTGACACATTGATAGTACCTTCATCTGCTTCCACTTCGCCCCATACCAGCGCGTAATAAGTTCTTTCGATGCTGTGATCGTAAAATTGCTTAGCCAGAGATTGCATTGCTCTTTCTGATTTGGCAATCACCAGCAACCCCGATGTATCCTTGTCTATGCGATGCACTAAGCCGGGACGCCCTTCATTGTTCGGCATATGTGGCAAGTTTTGAAAATGATAAGTCAATGCGTTTACTAAGGTGCCATTCCAGTTTTGGTGCGCTGGGTGTACCACCATGCCGGCTGGTTTATTTACTACCAGTAGGTCTTCATCTTCAAACACTATATTAAGAGGAATATCTTCAGGAATAACTTCTGTTTCTCTTGGCGGCTGAGGAAGTGACACAGTAATTACGTCATCTGCTCTCACTTTATAATTAGACTTAACCAATTCATCATTTACTTTAATAAATTCATCTCTTATGGCATTTTGTACCTTGTTGCGTGTAGCATTGGGCAATCGGTCCATCAAAAACTTATCTATTCTTATTAAAGTTTGTTTTTGATCTACTAATATTCGATAATGCTCAAATAAGTCCTCGTTTTCATCGTCTTGATAGTGCGCTTCCTCTTGCATTGACTATTTTTCATCAAAATTACAAACATTAATTTTCACCACATGAAATATTTCTATTTTTTGGCTCAAGGGAGACAATTAATTTCTGAATGTTTTAAAATTTCACTGATAATTGTAAATCAATATTCATAGAAAAAAAATGAGAAACAGGTCAGTAATTTATCTTTTATTTCCGTACTTTTGATATTGTCAAAATTATAATATAGAGGTATGATTCAGATAATTCCTGCCATAACAATAAAAGAAGGCAAAGTAGTGAAATGGGAGCAAGGGAACGCAGGAAAAGAACATGTATATGAAGGTAGTCCGCTCGATGTAGCTAAAAGATTTGAAGATGCTGGTCTGGAAGTACTCCATTTGGTTGATTTGGAAGGATCGATGAAAGGCTCACCCCGCAATTTTCACATATGCGAAATGCTTGCCGGGCATACTAAGTTAAAAATAGACTTTACCGGCGGCATCAATACTGATGGCGACATTACCCAAGCTTTTGAATTTGGAGCAAGTTATATTACTGTGGCAAGCACGGCTTTATTAAATAAAAATTTATTTTCAACCTGGGTTCTTTCTTATGGTAGAGAAAAAATAACCCTTGGAGCTGATACATTAAGTGACAATATTGTAATTAAAGGTTGGCAAAAAAGTACTAATGTTAATCTATTTGAGCATATCCGCTATTTCTATAACCAGGGCTTAAAGTATGTAAAAACAACTGATGTGGCGCGCGACGGACTTATGGAAGGGCCATCTTTCGAGCTGTACAAAAAAATTCAAGAAGGGTTTCCCAATCTTTCTATATTGGCTAGTGGCGGTGTTCGATCTATCGATGATATAAAGAAGCTTCAAGATCTGGGCCTATTCGCGGTAATCATTAGTAGAGCTTTATATGAAGGTAAATTGCATTTGAAGGAAATAGAAAATCTTCTGATCCAAAAAAGTTGATATTCCATTTGTCAGCTAACTTTTCTTCACATTTACAATTCGTTTCTTTTATAATATCCTTCATTAAATTTTAATTCAGGAACTTTAAAAATTATTTTTAGTTATTTAACATATAAAATAGCTTTGCAAATTAATTAACTTCAATGATGGAAACGTTTTTATTAGCAATAGGATTAATAGGTATATTTTTTATATTCATGTCAGTTCGATTAATTTTTTTGAAGAATGGAAAATTCAAAGGTACTTGTGCTTCACAAAGTCCATTTTTAAAAAATGAAGGTGGAACCTGTGGTTACTGTGGTAAAAAAGTGGATGATGGAGACGACTGTCAAAAAGATGATTCACTGGTCGATCAGGTAGTTTCAAAATATAAATAACCATAAATAACACATTTTTTTAACTAGCAAGTAAATGACATTAATCAAATCGATTTCTGGTATTAGAGGCACCATAGGTGATGTTAAAGGAGAAGGTCTTACACCCGAAGACATTGTAATGTATGCTGGCGCTTTTGGACAATGGGCGAGTGAAAATAGTGATAATCGTGTAATTGTAATTGGTAGAGATGCTCGAATTTCAGGAGAAATGGTGAGTAAGCTCGTATGTGCCACATTGCAGGGCAAAGGTTTTGATGTAGTTGATTTAGGCGTGTCAACCACACCAACAGTTGAAATGGCGGTACCGGCAGAAAGAGCCGCTGGTGGAATAATTATTACAGCCAGCCATAACCCTGCTCAGTGGAATGCCCTAAAATTACTTAATCAAGATGGCGAATTTTTATCAGCTGAGGCAGGAAGTGAAATATTATCAATTGCAGATAGTGGAGGAGTAACTTATGCTACTTACAAAAAAATTGGCAACTATGAGTTAAAGGGTGAGTATTATATCAATAAGCATATTGAAGAAATTTTAAAACTACCGCTTGTAGATGCAGAAGCCATAAAAGATAAAAACTTTAACGTGATAATCGATTGTGTTAACTCTTCAGGCGGAATAGTGGTACCTCAATTATTAAAAGCCTTGGGAGTGAATCAAGTTAAAGAATTGTATTGCGAACCAAATGGCTTATTTCCCCATAATCCGGAACCATTGCCAGAAAATCTATTACAAATAAGTAAAGAAATAGAAGAGGGAAAATTTGATTTGGGTATTGTGGTAGATCCGGATGTTGACAGGCTTGCTCTAATATGTGAAGATGGTGTTCCTTTTGGCGAAGAATATACCTTGGTAAGTGTAGCTGATTATGTGTTGCAGCATCAAAAAGGAAGTACTGTATCTAATTTATCTTCGACGCAGGCATTGAAAGATGTAGCTGAAAAGTATAATTGCGATTATTATTTTTCTGCCGTAGGGGAAGTAAATGTGGTGCAAGAAATGAAAAGTAATAATGCAGTTATAGGAGGCGAAGGCAATGGAGGAATAATTTATCCCACGTTACATTACGGTCGGGATGCATTGGTAGGCATTGCACTTTTTCTTACACATTTAGCAAAATCAGGCCTTAGCATGAGGCGATTAAAAGCTTCTTATCCGGAATATCATATTTCTAAAAATAAAATTGAGCTGGATGAGGGTATTGAAATTGACCACCTTTTCAAGAAAATAAAGCAAAAATACTCACAACATCCTATTACCACCATCGATGGTATCAAGATTATATTCGGAAAAGAGTGGGTACATCTTCGTAGGTCTAATACAGAGCCAATTATTCGCATTTATGCTGAGTCAGATTCTGAAACTACCGCGCAGCACTTGGCTCAAAAGATGATAAGTGATATTAAGGAGCTATTGTCAGCCACAATTAATGATTAACATATCAGGAGCCTATTGTCGAAAATATTATCTTTGTACTTATGATGAAAGTATATTTTGACAATGCGGCAACTACACCTCTGGATCCTGAGGTATTTGATGTCATGAAGCCTTACTTATTAGATAATTTTGGTAACCCTTCGTCAATTCATGCGCATGGTAGAGTTGCTAAAGCAGCCATTGAAAAATCGCGTAAACAAATAGCTGCCCTATTAGGCACTGCTCCTGCAGAGATATTTTTTACAAGTGGCGGTACTGAGGCAAATAATCATGCTATTCAGCGCGTGGTCGAAACTTACAATATTAAGCACGCCATAACTTCCCCTTTAGAGCATCATGCGGTTTTACATACACTAGAATATCTTGAAAAATTAGGTAAAATCAAGATTCATTATCTTGATTTTAACGACAAGGGAGTACTTAATTTAGATACTTTGGATCAATTGCTTTCCCAATTTCCAAACGTGCTCGTGTCGCTCATGCACGGTAATAATGAAATAGGTAATCTTAATGATATTGCCACTATATCAGAAGTCTGCGCAACTCACAAGGCTTATTTTCATTGTGACATGGTGCAAACTATAGGTCACTATGTTCATAATTTTCAGGATATTAAAATTGATTTTGCTTCTGGTTCAGCCCATAAGTTTCATGGACCAAAAGGTGTTGGGTTTCTATACGTGAATCCGGAAGTACAAATAGCGCCTCTAAGTTTTGGTGGTGCACAGGAAAGAAATATGAGAGGTGGCACTGAAAATGTACCAGGTATTATAGGAATGGCCAAAGCATTAGAACTAGCCTTAGAGCACCAAAAAGAGCATAAAGCTTATATTGAAAATTTGAAAATGTATATGATTGAGCTTTTTAATGATAACATTGAAGATGTAAAATATAACGGGCTTAGTGCAGATTTACAAAGTAGCCTTTACACTGTATTAAATGTCAGTTTGCCACCTACAGATGATAATGACATGCTCCTTTTTAATTTGGATATTAATCAAATTTCCGCATCAGCAGGCAGTGCTTGTTCTAGCGGTACCAATATCGCCTCACATGTTTTATCTGCCTTAAACGCTGATCCTGATCGAGGAGCTGTTCGGTTTTCCTTTAGTAGACACAATAATAAGGAAGAGGTTTTATACGTGGTTAAAAAGCTATCGGAAATTTTTAAAATGAAACCAGTTTAAATTCTTTATTGATCAATATCCCACACGAGCCAGATTAGATGATTATTCAAATGTTTATCCAATTACATTTTGCTAAGTTTGATTAAGATGTTGAAACATTTGATTCTAAAAACCTGTTGTATAAAAAAATGTATTGTTTAACGTTTATCTTGAAAAGTTAAACTTTTTGTCATACATTTGTTAATGCAATATATTTCATGAATGAATTATATGTTTATGTTTAGAAAATCTACTGTATTATTTACAAAAGAAAGGAATCGAAGTGTGCGTATATTCTATTAAGGACTTAGAACATTTGTCAGGTATCAAAGCCCATACTTTGCGGATATGGGAGCAGCGGTACAGTTTTATTAAACCAAAGCGAACTGATACTAATATAAGGTATTACAGTGATGAAGATTTGAAGTTGGTTCTCAATATTTCTTTGCTTAAAAATAATGGACACAAAATCTCGAAAATAGCTAAAATGTCTGAAAATGATATTGCTGACGAGGTTTATAAAATAACAGAAAAAAAACTTACTTATTCAGAGCAAATTCACGCTCTTACTATATCCATGGTTGAATTAAATGAAAATAGGTTTGAAAAAATCATGGCTACTAATATTTTGCAATTAGGGTTTGAGCGAACTATGGTTAATATTATTTTTCCATTCTTACATCGAATAGGTGTTTTGTGGCAAACAGGTGCCATAAATCCTGCCCATGAGCATTTTATAACTAATCTTGTAAGGCAAAAATTACTCGTTGCTATTGATGGTCAATTTGAAGATTATAGCGATACTGCTAAAAAGTTTATGTTGTTTTTGCCTGATGGCGAGTTACACGAAATCAGTTTATTATTTGCTAATTATTTAATTAAAGCCCGAAAAAATAAAACCATTTACCTGGGCCAATCGATGCCCCTGGGTGACTTAAAAGAAATTTATAGTAAACATAAGCCAGAATTTTTGTTTTCGGTTATTACCAATTCTCCCAGTCAGGATAGAATTCAAGAGTATATTAATCAACTTTCAGAGGCTTTTCCTGAATCAGATATATTGCTTACTGGTTTTCAGGTAATCGGGCAGGACTTGACAGAGCCAGAAAACGTGCATTTCCTAAATAAAATGGATGACCTAGTATCTGTGATTGAAGAAATAAAAGTGGATGCTTAATTTTTGAAATTTTTATGAATATCATTGGTGGTTAGTATATTGTATTAATCACCTTTTTTATGAATGTTATAATACTATTCTTCTTTTTATGTTATTTCTGCGTTGATGAGTCAATTTTTTTTAAAAATGAATATTTTTAGTTGCAACCCTCCCTACTAATCTACGTACAGAATAGATGTAGATACAATTTAATTGCAAATTCTGGTTATTTCGATTTGAAAATTATTCCATTTAATCTTTTCTTCATTCTTTTTTCAGATATCGCTGAGAAGCCGATGATTTATTGTATTCTTAAACAAATTCAAATATTTCCGCATTTATGTTTAATTAAAATTTGAAAAAGTTAAACATTTTTGTTGTATTTCGTTTAATATATTGTATATTTGCTTAAACAAAATTGCTGACATTAAAAACTCTTTATTATGACCGCTTTAGAATTTGGATATTCAATAAACAAAATCTCTTCATCTTTAAAGCCATTTGCTTTAAGACTAACTAAAGATGATGAAGCTGCAAATGACCTATTGCAGGAAACAGTACTTAAGGCTTTTACCAATCGCGAAAAATTTACTGATGGTACCAATTTAAAGGCATGGCTTTATACTATCATGAAAAACACCTTCATTACCAACTATCAACGTATGGTAAGGAGAAACACCTTTATTGATACTACAGAAAATTTACATTATATAAACTCTTCAGAAAATATTTCTGAGAATTTAGCGTATTCTAGTTTTGCAATGAAAGATATCAATAGAGCTATAAAAAAGCTTGATGATACTTACAGAGTACCTTTCATGATGCATTTTAGAGGATTTAAATATCATGAAATTGCTGAAAAGCTTCAAATTCCTATAGGTACCGTAAAAAATCGCATCCATATTGCTCGCAAAGAACTAAAAGATAAGTTAAAAAATTATTCTAAATATTAGTATTTAGCTTTTAAGGATGTCAAAAAAAGTAATTGTTATAGGGGCAGGTTTTGCCGGCCTTTCTGTAGCCACTAATCTTGCCGATAAAGGATACCAAGTCACTGTACTAGAAAAAAATATTATTGCAGGAGGTAGGGCAAGAAAATTTGAAGTTGAAGGTTACACTTTCGACATGGGGCCTAGCTGGTATTGGATGCCCGATGTGTTTGAAAATTATTTTAAGCGCTTTGGTAAAAAATTATCTGACTATTACGAACTCAAAAGGTTAGACCCCTCTTATCGAGTTTACTTTGCCGAAAACGATTATCTTGATCTTCCAGCTGACAAGCAGGCTTTATATACTACATTTGAAAACATAGAGACTGGTAGCGGTACAAAACTTGCTCATTTTCTGGAGCAAGCAAGTTATAAATATCAAGTTGGCATTAACGAATTGGTTTATAAACCAGGTCGATCTATCTTTGAATTCACTAGCCTGAAGCTTCTTTATGATATGATAAGGCTGGATTTATTCACATCCATTAGCAAGCATGTAGCTAAATTTTTCAAACACCCCAAATTAGTTAAGTTAATGGAATTTCCAGTATTGTTTTTAGGAGCTACTCCACAAAAAACACCAGCCTTGTACAGCTTTATGAATTATGCCGATATGGGATTAGGCACATATTATCCCACGGGTGGTATGCACAAAATTGTAGAAGGGATGGTAAAATTGGCAAAGGAAAAAGGTGTTGAAATATTATTAAATCAAGAAGTTGTCGATTTTCCTATGATCAATGGCACCATCAAAAATGTGAAAACAAAATCCGGAGATCAATTTGAAGCCGATATTGTAGTTGGAGGAGCGGATTATCATCATTTAGAAACATTGATACCAGAAAACAGTAGAAATTATTCAGAGCAATATTGGGAAAAGCGAACGATGGCACCCTCCTCTGTTTTGTATTATTTAGGAGTAAATAAAAAGCTAAAGAATTTATTGCATCATAATTTGTTTTTTGATGAGGATTTTAAAAAACATGCTGAAGAAATATATGACACAAAAAAGTGGCCAACTAAACCTTTGTTTTATGTTTCGGTAACTTCCCAAACTGACTCCACTGTAGCTCCAGCAGGTTGTGAAAACGTTTTTATATTAATCCCTACGGCACCGGGACTGCAAGGAGATGACGAGACAATCAGGGAAAAATATTTTAACCTGGTTTTAGATAGACTGGAAAACCTGACTCAACAAGACATAAGAAAACACGTGGTTTACAAAAGAAGTTACGCCCACAGCAATTTTATTGAAGACTATCATGCCTATAAAGGCAATGCTTACGGATTGGCAAATACTTTAACTCAAACGGCTATATTGAAACCATCTTTAAAAAGTAAAAAAATCAAAAACTTGTTTTTTACAGGACAGTTAACTGTTCCTGGCCCTGGTGTACCACCATCTCTTATTTCAGGCATAGTGGTAGCCGATCAGGTTGCCAAAGAATTTAAACCATGAGTTAAACACGTCTTATGAAGGAGCTTTTTGATCGCACTACTTTTGAATGCAGCAAGTTAATTACCAACAATTACAGCACAAGCTTTAGTTTGGGTATTAAAACACTGGAAGAAAAATTTCATTTTCCTATTTATTCTATTTATGGCTTTGTACGCTATGCCGATGAAATAGTAGACACTTTTCATGATTATGATAAAAAAGCTCTCTTGAGCAAGTTCAAGTCAGAGACTTATACTGCAATAAATGAAAAAATAAGCCTTAACCCTGTTTTGCATTCGTTTCAGTTGGTAGTAAACCAATATAGAATTGAAGAAGAATTAATTGAAGCTTTTCTTTATAGCATGGAAATGGACCTGGAGCAAAAAACCTTCGGGCAATTAGATTATGAAAAATATATATATGGTTCGGCAGAAGTGGTTGGTCTTATGTGCTTGAGAGTATTTTGCGAAGGCAATAACAAAATGTATCAGGACTTAAAAGAGCCGGCCCGGCATTTAGGTTCAGCCTTCCAAAAGGTAAACTTTCTTCGGGATATTAAAGACGACTATCAACATAGAGGAAGAATTTATTTCCCTAAATTAAATTTAGAAAATATTACCTCCGATGACAAGAATGCTATATTTACAGACATAGAAAATGACTTTGCAAAGGCACATCATGGAATAATTAATTTGCCCAAAGGTGCTAAATTGGGTGTTTATCTTGCTTACATATATTACCTCAATTTATTTAAAAAAATTAAGAAAACCTCTGTAAATACTTTGATGGAGCGCAGGATTCGCATCCCTAATTTCAACAAATATATGATGCTGATGACTTCTTATTTTCGTTATAGATTTAATTCTTTATAAATGTACACCTATCTCCTGCTCAATATTTTCACAATTGCTATTCCATTGGCACTTTCTTTCGACAAGAAAGTGCAGTTTTGGAAAAAATGGAAATTTCTTTTTCCTGCTATATTCATTACCCTCATCTTTTTCATTATTTGGGATCATTTCTTTACAAAAGAAGGAATTTGGGGTTTTAATCCAGACTATTTGGTAGGTGTTTGGCTGTTGGGATTGCCGCTAGAGGAGTGGCTTTTTTTCATCACGGTTCCCTACGCTTGTGTTTTTATATATGAATCACTTAATGCTTATATTAAAACGGATAATTTGAAATCCATTGCAACAGTGGTTACGTTGCCTCTGGCAACGCTTCTAATTATTTTGGCGCTTGTATTTAATGATCAGGCTTATACATTTTACAATTTTCTGTTTTCCGGATTTTTTATCCTACTACATTGGTTATTATTTAGGTACAAATATTTAGGAAGATTTTTACGGGCTTATTTGGTTCATTTAATACCTTTTGTTGTAGTAAATGGGGTGCTTACCTCAATACCAGTAGTTTGGTACAATAATGCTGAAAATTTTTCCTTTAGGATTGGAACTATTCCCGTGGAAGACTTTATTTATAGTTTGTTACTGTTATTGATGAATATAACCATATACGAATATTTAAGAAATAAAAATCAAAAAGCACAAACATAAATAATGAAATTAATGTTTTCGTGACATGTTGAATTTAAAGGTAAATATCGACGATAATTCTGGCTTTTGTTTTGGGGTAGTTTACGCTATAGAGATGGCAGAAGATATTTTAAATGAGCATGGTCGCTTATACTGTCTCGGAGATATTGTGCATAATGATGAAGAAGTAAATCGGCTTGAAAAAAAGGGTCTAAAAATCATATCACACGAAAGCCTGAAAGATTTGCACGGTGAAAAAGTGCTAATACGAGCACATGGAGAGCCACCATCTACTTATCAAACTGCAATTGAAAATAACTTAGAACTTATAGATGCCTCTTGTCCGGTAGTTTTGAAATTGCAAAACCGAATAAAAAATTCTCATGATAAAAAAGATAAAATATACATTTATGGCAAGCATGGCCATGCCGAAGTGGTAGGTTTGCTAGGTCAAACGCAAAATGAAGCCACTGTCTTCACAGAATTAAATGAATTGGAAATAGATAAGATGCCTGAAGAAATTACGCTATTTAGTCAAACAACTAAAAGCATGGATAACTTTTACAAAATAGCTGATAATTTAAAGAAAGCTGGAAAAAAAGTAAATTCGAACGATACCATATGTCGTCAGGTTTCTAATAGAGATAAAGAATTAAGAGATTTTGCCGGAAAGTTTAATAAAATTATTTTTGTTTCAGGAACCAAATCGTCTAATGGTAAGGTTCTTTACAATGTATGCAAAGAGCGTAATCCTGAAACCTACTTCATATCACGTAAAGAAGAATTAAACAAGGAATGGTTTGCTAAAGACGACACTGTTGGGATATGTGGCGCTACCAGCACTCCAATGTGGTTAATGGAAGAGGTAAGGGATAAATTATTAAATTACTAGCAAATAATTAGCAGCATGTTGAATATTATTATTAATATTTTATTGGTGATAGGGGCTTTTTTATTCATGGAATTTGTAGCCTGGTTCACTCATAAATATATTATGCATGGTTTTTTATGGTCATGGCATAGATCTCACCATAAAGTGCATGATCATACATTAGAAAAAAATGATCTTTTTGCAGTAGTATTCAGTATACCCTCTATAGCCCTTATTTTAGCAGGTTCGTTGACCCCATTTAATTTTTTACTATTTATTGGAATTGGTGTAGCTGCTTATGGCGCATTTTACATTATTTTCCATGACATCATTGTGCATAGGAGGGTTAAGATAAAATTCAAGCCTAAAAGTAAGTATATGAAGAGAATAATGAATGCTCATTATAAACACCACGCGGTGCATACAAAAGAAGGTGCTGAAGCTTTTGGATTTTTATATGCTCCCAAAAAGTACAAAACTAATAAAGTTAAAAGCGACCATTAAGTATCTCTTAACGTACTCATCCTTTGCTAAAAAAAACAGTAAAACAGTTAGCAGGTCTATTTTTGTAAAACTGCCAAAATGAATTATTTCTAAATCTTTCCCTTTTGCTCATTCATGAGCCAATTATCCTAAGAGTGTTATATTCCATGATCTTCTTCACTTCAAATTAAAAAATGGTTGAGGATGCAACTTTTAAATAATTTAATGCATCTATTATTTGAAAAACCGAAATAATGAGAATGAAGAATGTTAAATTCCAATATCTTGTCATAGCATTTGTAATAATAGTCATATTACATTGGCTATCATCCATTTAGCACCATGGTTACCAAATAATATTTTATTTGATTATTAATTAGGAAATATTTTTATTTCAAATTCATTACATATCCTCGTATAGCCTATTTCTGTTTAAAAATTTATTTTAATACCAAATATAATTTTAAAAAGAAAATTTATTTATAGAATCAACTATAAATCATTAAATGATGATTTTTTCATACGAAAATTATTTGAAATGTAGTATTATAAACTATCTACTTTAAAAAATATTCGATGTTCAGAGGTGTAATTTGAAATATTTTATATTTTGCTATTTCATATTTATTGAATTACAAATTTCTATATAATAGCTAATACATAATAAAATTGGGTAAATAGCAATATATAATTAAATATATTTTATTACATCCCTGTTTGTTATTCAATATTTTATAATAATTTTGTATAGTCAATCAAGAACAATTTAAATTATTTCAATTATGGGAAACTATGTAAAAAAAGCGATGATAATATCTATTATGGTAATATCATTTACGAGTTTATTTGCTTTTGACAATAAAGATGAAAACAAATTGAAAGCAAACTATTCAATACAGCAGGCAAATAAGACTCATATAGTAAATCTTATTTATCAGCCTAAGAGTAATAAAACCGAAATTAGGATTTTTAGCCAAACAGGAGACCTTATTTTAAAGGATGTAATTAAAGATAAAATGGAATCAGAAGAAGTGTTTGTTAGACCATACAACTTCAAATCAATGAGGCCCGGCAATTACATTTTTGAAATAAAAGAGAATGGTAAATCATTTACTCATTTACTAGAATATCGAAAAAATCCAGTGATATCTAACGTTAACCCTCCAGTGGCAATAATAGCAATGGATAATAACAAGTATAAATTAGTGGTTAACAATGAAATTAGATCTGAGGTAGAAGTAAATATATATTCGGTAAATAAAGAATTGATTTACCATGAGAAAATAGAAGAAAAAGGAAATTTTAGTAAGCTTTATGATTTGTCTCAGTTGGGCAACAAATACAAAGGGCTCATTATACAGGTAAAAATGGATGATAATGAATACAGCAAGCAATTGAACATGTGATATTTTACAAGCAAACAAGTAAACATTTCTTCATACTGTAAAAAAGACCCGGAAATTTTCCGGGTTTTTTTTGCTTGCCTTGTTACCTATGTACTTAAAGTCGAATATATAGAAAAATTAGTATAGATATTACATTATACAGAAACAGAGTCAAATAGCATATATGGCCTGTTTCAATTTAAATATGATTTAATTAATTTTGAATTAATTGAAATAATCATATATTTTATAGATATTATTTAAATTTAGCAAAAGACTCAAACTAAACAATTATTTATGGATCCTTACGAAATAATTAACCTCACACAGTGGAATCCTATTGGAAGGCAAATCACCTATATTTTAATTGCAGTTGCAGGAGCAATTTTATTTACTCATCTAACAATTTTACTGCTAACTAGAAGCTATAAGAGAAAATATGATTATATAAACCGATATGAAATAAGAGTACTATGGTATGTAAGTTTATTTTTGGTTGCTTCTGCAGCTTTTTATGTAAATACTTTAGCGCCCGATGTTGGTTTGTTGTGGCTGGTAGTGCAAGTATTTGTTACTGCAATGATGGGTTTAATTGCTGCTTTGTTTTTTAATAATGTATTGAGGTTTTACTACCCTTTTTATGTAGAAAAAAGGCTTAAGAAGTTAAGGTATAAGCCTCGCAAAAGTCCTAAATCTGGTAAGCCAATGAAGTTGCTTACAGAAGATGAAGAGGATGTGTATCTTGATGAAGGTATGCAGGCTGAAGAAAACGTATTTTCAATAGATTATGATGTATGGATTGATGAAGAAACAGACTATACCATGATAGAAAAATATAGAGGACATTTGCATGCCTTACAATGTCCTGAATGCAAATATCAAACTTTTAAAGTGACCAAGGAAGAGATATTAGAATCTCCAAGTGAAAACGAAGAGGGTGAACTTTTAAAATTTTTTCAATGTGATTATTGCAAGTACAAAGAGAGAAGAGCATTTAAAATTGCCAAATTGAAATATATTAAAACTCCGGATACTGATACAAATAAGGCTATTTCCGTTTAAAAATATATATTGCAAAAAATTTAAGCTGCAAACCTATTGCAGCTTTTTTTGTTTCCAACTTTAAATGTATATCTATTTTTCCTATTGATTTATGAGAAAGTTGACCATGGAGGAATTGAATAGGGCAGACCCTGAAAAATTTCAATATGTTGAGAAGGTACCCATAGTTATAGTATTAGATAATATCAGGAGTATGCACAATGTGGGATCTGCATTTAGAACTTGTGACGCATTTCGGATAGAAAAAATTTTCTTGTGTGGAATTACTGGCAAACCTCCCCACAGAGACATTCATAAAACTGCATTAGGCGCTACTGAAACTGTTGACTGGGAGTATTATAAAAATGTTGCCGATATAGTTGATAAACTTCAGGAATATGAAATTATATTAGTAGAGCAAACTACAGATAGTATTCCACTGCAAAATTTTATTCCGGTAGCCAATCAAAAATACTGTTTCGTGTTTGGGAATGAGGTTTTTGGTGTTTCTGATGAATTAATGTCGTTGGCATCAAAAAGTTTAGAAATTCCCCAGTTTGGCACTAAGCATTCTTTGAATGTATCAGTAAGCTTGGGGGTGGTTGTATGGGATGTTTATCAAAAAGCATATTTAAAATAAAAATGGCGCATTATGCGCCATTTTTATTTTTTGCTGTAGAGGGAGGATTCGAACCTCCAAGGAGTAGTTAGTCACATACCTGATCAACACATGTGATTTATCCCAGCCAGCTTATCCTAAAGATTGCCAATCTCCACCCTCGAGACAGGAGGGCATGTCTGCCAATTTCATCACTCTACAAGTTTATGTTTGTTTTGTAACTGTGAAAGCAAAGGTAAGAAACATATGACAATTTGAAAATTATATATATAATATTTTGTAAAAAATACAATCTGTCTAATTACTGTATGGTTTTTTATAGTTTAATCAATATTTATGTTGAAATAATGGTGGTTATTTATAAAAATGATAATTAATATTTTACCAAAATCAATTTTTTTTATTGAATATATCTACAATTCCGTTTAAAAAAAAGTTGGAACTTTGGTTTAACCAAATTTATATAAATAAATCAATAACTCATTTTTTATTATAAACTCATTTTTTCTTTAAATTTTGAAGCTTGTCTACGGCTGATTTCAACCTTTTCGCCTCCTTTTAATTTTACTATCAATCCACCATTAAACCATGGTTCTATATTTTCAATCCAACTTAGGTTGATAATATGCTTTCGACTAGCTCTAAAGAAGACTCGATTATCCAATTTTTCATCAAGAGCATTAAGTGATTTGTGAATCATGGGCCGGAAGGTATCAAAATATACTTTAATATAATTACCATCAGATTCAAAAAGCCTGACATTAGATAATTTAACAAACCAGCATTTATCGCCATCTTTAACAAAAACTTGATCCTCTAAGCCTAATTGTTTCCTGCTTTCTTCTTCAGTTTCATGCTTATTGTTATTAGTGTTCTTCTCATCATTAAGAAGTTTCTGCATGGTTTCACTCAATCTATCTTCTCTTATAGGCTTAAGCAAATAGTCCAAAGCATTTACTTCAAATGCCTTTAGAGCATATTCGTCATAAGCGGTAGTAAAAATAATCTTAGGGGTGCTATCGAGCATCTCTAGAAGATCAAATCCGGTTTTACCTGGCATTTGGATATCGAGAAATACAACGTCAGGATTATGTTTTTCAATTTTTTCTAAGGCGTCATCAGCATTTATTGCCTCATCTATTATTTCTAATTGATCATATTGAGCTAGTAAGCTGATTAGTTCTTTGCGAGCCAAACGCTCATCATCTACGATTAATGCTTTTAATTTAGGCATATCTTGGAATTTTTACTTCTGTAAGTACAAAATTTTCATTTTCATTAAATATACGAAAAGATGCTCGCTCGCCAAACAAGAGCTGTAGACGTTGCTTTGTATTATTAATGCCGTAGCCTTCATGCATCTGTCCATTTATGTATTGACCACTATTTCTTATCAAAATAGTCATAACATCATTTTCTATTTTTGTTTCAATGCTAACAATACCGCCATCTTTTAAATGACTTATGCCATGCTTTATCCCATTTTCTACTAATGTTTGCACCATCAAAGGTGGCACTTTAAACGTTTCAGAGCCCGTTTGTAATAATATATTGGTTTGCAATCTTTCTTCAAACCTTACAGTTTCCAATGCTAAATAATCTTTTACCGTCTGAATCTCCTCGTTAAAATTAGTAAGCTTTTTTTTATCCATTACCAGAGAGTTACGCAATATATTTGAAAGTTGGGTTATTGCATTTTTGCATTTATTCGGATCTTCATCTACCAACGCTCTTATGCTATTCAATGCATTAAATATAAAGTGAGGGTTTAATTGCGATTTCAATTTGTTTAGCTCAATCTCATTTTTTACTGCTTCATATTTTAAAGATGTGTTATAACTATCTACATAATGGTACATGAAATATAAAACAACCCAGATGAGGTAAATTATCATAGTGGTAACTATATTGAGCAGAACATAAGCCAATACTATTCCGGAACTATATGACAATAAATAAGTAAATGAGAAATTACTTAAAGTAAGTACTACAATGGCTAGTAAGATCCTGATAAGAAGTTTAGAAAAAACTAATTTGAGCCAATCAAATTTAATAATGATGGCTCTTAACAGGTGAGTTGAAAACAAGAAGAATGCTGCTATTAAAAAATAACCTAATATTTGAATTAGATATATACCATCAAGCATTGCCCTAAAAAAAATATTTATAAGGGCAAAAATTGACCAACCTGCAATCTGAAAAATCCAGTATAGTCTATTTTTAGTCATAAGCTATTATTACTTAAGCTTAAATTTTTGACATGAGTTAATAAAATCGGTATTTTTTTTGACATGAATCAACAATTGTATTTTATTTGCACGTGTGAGCATCATTACCCAAAGATTAAACTATAAATTACAATACTTTTTTAATTAAATCAAAGATAATTGATAAGCTAAATTACAACGCCACACTGTATTTGCCTTATATTTTTACACAAAAGGTATTAAATATCAATATTTGGAATATATAAGCCGATGAGTTCATTTGTGCTTAATATTTTTCAAATAGATTCCCCTTGTTTGTAATAGGCTGAAAATAAGAACATTAGCATTGAAAACTTACTTGATCAATAGCTTGCAACAGGTCAAGGGGGTGGTTTATATTAAAATTTAATAGCAACTTTACAGTTAAAACAAATAGCAAACAAATTTTCAACAATTATAAAAATGGATAAGAATAATCAATTCAAACACCCTTACGAATACGATCCAAAATACCAAAAAAAGGTAGCGTATTTTTGTATGGAATATGCGATAGACCAAAGTTTCAAAATTTATTCTGGAGGTTTAGGATTTCTGGCAGGTTCACACATGCGCAGTGCTTACGAGCTTAAGCAAAACTTAGTAGGTATAGGCATTTTATGGAAGTATGGTTACTACGACCAGATTAGGAAAGGTGACCAATCGATGGATGTTCTATTTCAGGAAAAAAATTATAGTTTTCTTGAGGAAACAGACATAAAATTTCAAATAGATTTAAATAATCACAAAGTTACAGTAAAGGTATATTACCTCAATCCAAAGACTTTTGGCACGGTGCCAATGTTTTTTTTAAGCACTGATACACCGGATAATGATTATTTAGCTCAATCTACATCTCATCGTCTTTACGACAGTGATATGTCCGCTCGTGTAGCACAAAGTGTATTATTAGGTGTTGGTGGTGCAAAATTACTGGACATACTAAATTATGATATCGAACAGTATCATTTCAATGAAGCACATGCACTTCCTGCCGCTTTTTATCTTTATGACAAGTATAAGGATATAAATGAAGTGAAGAAGCGATTTGCATTTACTACTCATACACCTGAAGAAGCTGGTAATGAAAAACATGATATAAGTTTGCTGGAAAAAATGGGCTTTTTCGCGGGTGTTCCCATCGAAGAAGTTCGTAAGATTGGCGGCATAACCGATAATGTATTTAATCACTCTTTAGTTGCCTTAAGAATGGCACATATGGCTAATGGTGTTTCAAAAATTCATGGGGGCGTGTCAAAAGAAATGTGGTCACATTACGAAAATGTATGTCCTATCATTTCAATAACAAATGCTCAAAATAACAAATATTGGGCAGATAGGTCTTTAAGAGAGTCATTGGAACAGAATGATGGTAACGCCTTAAGAAAAAGAAAAGAGCAGCTTAAATCCAACCTATTTAGCATATTAGCGGATCAAACGGGTAAATTATTTGACAAAGAAGTGCTTACAATTGTATGGGCACGAAGGTTTGCAGAATATAAAAGGGCCGACTTAATCACTACTGTTAAAGAAAGGTTTGAAAAATTAATGGCTAATACAGACACTCCCGTGCAAATTATTTGGGCAGGTAAACCTTATCCGATGGACTACAATGCAGTAAGTACTTTTAATAAACTGGTTCATTTGAGTAAAAGGTACAAAAATTGTGCAGTGCTGGTAGGATATGAGTTAGGCTTAAGCCGAATGTTGAAGTATGGTTCTGACGTATGGTTAAATAACCCTAGGATTACCAGGGAAGCATCGGGTACCAGTGGTATGACTGCTGCAATGAATGGTTCTATAAACTTCTCAACTTATGATGGTTGGGTAGCAGAATTTGCAAAGGATGGTGTAAATAGTTTTGTTGTTCCTCCTGTGGATACAGCTTTGCCCGCTCATCAACAAGACCAGATAGATGTACAAAACCTACTGGATATTTTAGAGCATGAAATTATACCAACTTATTATAACGATCAAAATAAATGGCTAGAGATGATGAAAAATAGCATGAAGGAGATTCTTCCTTATTTTGATTCAGATAGAATGGCTTATGAATATTATGAAAAACTTTATAATCGATAAGTTTTAATTATAAAAATAATAAAGCCGCTACATTTGTTTTGTTGCGGCTTTTTTTTAGAAAAAGATCGAGAATTACCAAGTCTTTGAAGTGCTTCTTAAAAATATATTAATATATGGTAATCTAATTTGATTGCAGAATTTGGAATAGCTCATCAAGTTTCGGGGTTAGAATAATTTCTGTTCTACGATTGAGCTTACGACCTCCGGCAGTTTCATTGCTGGTTACCGGTTGAAACTCTCCCCGCCCGGATGCAGCAATTTGTTTGGGAGGTACTCCTGCATCGGTTAATATTTTAACAATTGACGTGGCACGCATCACGCTTAAATCCCAATTGTTTTTCATGTATTGTGATATTTTGCTAATTGGCACATTGTCTGTATGACCTTCCACCATTATATTAATATCATTGCTTTCTTTCAATGCATCTGCCAGTTTTTCTAAAGCTAAAATTCCCTTTGGGTCAACATTGATACTACCAGACCTGAAAAGTAATTGCTCTGAAAGCGAAACATAAACTTTTCCATTTCTTATTTCAATAGAAAGATCATTTTCGGCAAAATTAAGTAAAGCATTACTTACCAAATTTTTGAGATCCTGAACAGCTTTATCTTTTTCTGCCAATATATTTTCAAGTTCAAGTACTTTTTTCTCTCGTTCCTCTAAGCTGGCACTAAGTTCTTCAGTTTTCTTCCTAGCTTGTTCCAGGGTTACTTCCAATTCCATCAGCTGCTTTTGCTTTTCTGCTAAATTCTGATTTAGCTTGCCGCTATTTTCTGCTAATTCATTATAATATTTTTGTAGTTGATCGTATTGCTCCTTACTTTTTTTATATTCCTCACGGGTATTTTGCAGTGACTCATATAATTTAAGGCTATCGATTGTCATTTCTTCAATTTGTGACTGAAGCCGATCAGACTTTTGATTCAGTATTTCTAGTTGTTCATTTATAGTAGCATTTTCTTGTTCAAGGTTAGTTTTAAGCCCTGCCATTTCATCATATTTTTTTTGGCTTACACAACCGAACGTGGCGAAAGCTATTGCTAGCAGCATAATTTGTCTTATCATAAGTAAAATATTTAAAATTTAAGTAGGAGGCAAATTTTAGAAAAAAATAACTTTATGCAATAGTGATTAGTATTTTTTAATTTGCTTCTAAAGCATTTAGTTTCTTATCCAACAAGGTATTCAATTTATGAAAGGTAACTTGTAATTGTTTCTTTATCATTCCATCATTAAAATCACCGGGGTTTGATCTCATTTCCTGTTTTAATTGATCAAGATAGGTTAAAAACTCTAGTAAACCTAGGGTTTTCAGGTTTGGAGTCATTTTATGAATTATTGTACGTACTCCTTTTATATCATTATTTTCAATAGAATATTGAAGTGCCTCAAAATATTTCTGATACTCTATTTTCAGCAGCTTTAGTAGATTGATATAATCTGATTTTTTATTGTGGTAAAGGCTATCAAGCGTGGCAAAATTAGCTGAGCTCAGCTCTTGTCCTTTTTCTTCAATAGTTTCAATTTGATAGCCAAGGTGTTCAGATATTTTTTCATGTAAAATATCCGGGTTAAAAGGCTTATGAGCCAAATCATTAAAACCGGCGAGTTTAAGTTTATTCAATAATCCTGATGAGGTATCACCGGTAACAGCAATAATAGCAATATTTTTATAATAAACTTGCTCGAAATTTCTAATTTTTTTCACCAATTCAACGCCGTTCATATCAGGCAATTGCAAATCCATAAGAAGAAGATCGTATGTCTTTTCTTTCATCAGTTCCATAGCTCGCTTACCATTTGCTGCTACATCCAGTTGCACTCCCCACATGGCACATAGCCCTTTCATCAGCAGCTGATTACTAATTACATCTTCTACATACAAAATATTTACTTCACTTAAATCTGCAGGTTCTATAAAGTTCGCTTTTTTCGCTTTTTCTGCTTTAGCAAAATTCATTTTTACAATAAACGCTGAGCCTTTACCTTCTTCGCTGTTTACAGTTACAGTGCCACCCTGCAATTCTACCAATTTTTTCATTATAGTGAGGCCCAATCCTGTACCACCGTATTTTCTGGTAGTATCTTTACTTGCTTGTGCATAGGGTTCAAATATCAGTTCTAGTTTTTCTTGAGGTATGCCAATGCCAGTATCTGTTACCCGAAAAGTAATTTCACTATTTTCATTATGTTCTTCCGCGGTGACTAATAATTTTACTTGGCCACTGCTGGTAAACTTGATCGCGTTGCTTAATAGATTGTTGAGAATTTGATTTAAGCGCACCTGGTCACCTTTAATTACTTCAGGTATTTTACCGTCAGTGACAATTTCAAAAGAAATTCCTTTTGCTTCGGCAGGTATTTTAAAACCAATTTTTAAACTTTTCAAAAGTAGCAGAAGGTCAAAATCTACTGATTCGAAATCAATCTTATTAGCTTGTATTTTACTAAAATCAAGCACGTCATTTATTAAAGATAATAGATTGTCGCCTGATAATTTAATGGTATTAATTAAATCTACCTGGTCTTTTCTAGGCTTTTTGTTAAGCAGTAAATGTGATATACCAATGATGGTATTCATTGGGGTGCGTATATCGTGGGTAACTTCAGAAAGAAACTGATTTTTAGATTTCACTGCATTTTCTGCTGTTTGTTTTGCTTCTATAAGCGCTTGTTCATATTGAACCCTTTTAGTAATATCTTTGATAAATATAACACTTTTATGCGATTCATTCGCATGAAAATATTTACGGCTTATTTTTGCTTCAAGCCAAATATATTCACCATTTTTATGCTTTGCTCTGAATACCTGATTGTATTTTTCTGCTTTTTGACCTGATACAATTTTTCTTCTTGTGTGAATTCTAACCAAGTCATCTTCATGAATTAAGGTAAAAGGATCAATTGATAATACTTCACGGTACTTATATCCCAGCACTCTTTCCACACTTTCACTTATAAAGGTGGCTTCATCATTTTCCATGAATAATACCACGTATTCATTACTCAATTCCTTGGCTAAATTAAAGTAATCCGATGGCTGATCCGATCCGGGAGTAAAATGAGGCTGAATAGTGATAAGGTAGCCTTCTTCAATTAGTTTATAGTTGAAAATAGCTGGAATTTTACCCATGGAAGAGTTTAGAATAGTCATTTCTATCTTTCCTCTAGCCGGTGATTTGAGAAGTTTTTGCTTAAATTGCTGAAGACTATCAGTGGTTACTAAGCATTTAATATCAACTTGACCATCTAAATTTAAGCCAAATAGATCCTTTGCTTCTTCGTTCAATTCGACCAAAGAAGCATCCTGGTCAAAATATATCGATGACTCAGGTATGTAATCCAATATTTTTCTCCTCCTTGCCTGCATTAATGCATCCATAAGTGGTTGGCTGCTATATAATTGTTATACTATTTATAATATAACGCAAATCTATGCACTAAATAATGTGTAGATACATATTATTTCTAAGAGACCATGTATTATATGCCCTGAAATAAGAGATTAATATGGGCTTAAGTGGCTTTTAAGCCTTAAATCTTATAAGTAAGTTGTTAAATAGAAGTTAAAATTGATTAAGATTAGGTAATATTCTTTTAAATAAAAAAAATGCATTATGTAATATTTTATTAATACTTACTTATTATTTAAAAAAAAATCTTAAAAAATAATGAGTATAAAATGAGAATAGAAGAAGCTTTTTATCATTAAAGCCTCTTCTATTAAATAATTAGAAGTTATTGGTTATCTTCCTCATTCTAATGGATTTTGGTGTAATTTCTACCCATTCGTCCTTTTTGATGTACTCCAAAGTTTCTTCTAGCGAAAACTGCTTTTTCGGTGCAATTTTGGTATTATCATCAGAACCAGAAGCACGCATATTGGTAAGTTTTTTACCTTTTTGCAAATTTACTACTAAGTCATTGGCACGAGAATGCTCACCTACTACTTGTCCCTTATAAATATCTTCACCCGGATTGATAAAAAAGATGCCACGATCTTGCAACTTATCAATGGCATATCCGGTAGATGGTCCCGTATCCATCGATACTAGTGATCCGTTTTCACGAGTTCCTATATCACCTTTATAAGGCTCAAAAGCTTTAAACCTATGGGTAATTATTGCCTCTCCTCCAGTAGCCGTAAGAATGTTATTTCTTAATCCAACTATACCCCTGGCTGGAATGTCAAATTCAAGATGTTGAAAGTCACCTTTTGGCTGCATTACAAGTAATTCGCCTTTTCTTTTAGTTACATATTCTATTACCTTACCCGATACCTCATCCGGGGTGTCTACTACTAAAATTTCTATTGGTTCATGTTTTTGCCCATCTATTTCTTTGATGATTACCTGAGGCTGGCCTACTTGAAATTCATACCCCTCTCTACGCATAGTTTCTATCAAAATAGATAAATGCAGAATACCTCGGCCATATACTAAAAATCTATCTTCAGAGTCGGTATCTTCAATTTTTAAAGCCAGATTCTTTTCTATTTCTCTATAAAGCCTGTCTCTTAAATGCCTAGAGGTAACATACTTGCCTTCTTTACCGTAAAATGGTGAATTATTGATGCTAAAAAGCATGTTCATGGTAGGCTCATCAATAGAAATGCGAGGTAAAGGTGCCGGTTTTTCAAAATCTGTCAATGTATCACCGATCTCAAAACCTTCAACTCCTACCACGGCACATATGTCGCCGGCGCGCACTTCATTTACACGCATTTTGCCTAAACCCTCAAATACATGAAGCTCTTTTATTTTTATTTTATCAATTTTACCGTCTTTTTTAACCAGACCCATCATGCTACCTTCCTTTATAGTGCCTTGATACACTCTACCTATGGCAATACGGCCGGTAAACGTAGAATACTCTAGCGAAGTAATTTGAAACTGAGGTATACCTTCTTTAAAAGGAGCAGCAGGTATATGCTCCACTATTGCATCCAGTAATGGCAAAATATTATCAGAAGGATTTTTATAATCAAGCCCCATCCAGCCATTCTTTGCAGAGCCATAAATAGTTACAAAATCCAATTGTTCCTCAGTTGCTTCCAAATTAAACATTAAGTCAAAAACCTGCTCCATGGCTTCTTCAGGTTTGCAATTGGGTTTGTCTACTTTATTGATTACAACAATAGGTTTTAACCCTAAAGCCAAGGCTTTACTAAGTACAAACCTTGTTTGAGGCATAGGGCCTTCAAAGGCATCTACAAGTAAAAGTACGCCATCTGCCAGCTTTAATACTCTTTCCACTTCCCCGCCAAAGTCTGCGTGACCTGGGGTATCGATTATATTTATTTTTATATCCTTATAAATAACAGATACATTTTTAGAAACAATGGTAATTCCACGCTCCCGTTCAAGATCTATATTATCTAATATAAGATCTTCGGATGATTGATTTTCCCGTATCAGTTGAGAGGAATAGATGATTTTATCTACTAAAGTAGTCTTGCCATGATCTACATGGGCAATTATGGCAACGTTTCTTATACTTTTCATTTTTACAAATTAAAATAAGCCGCAAAGCTAGTTAAATTAAACTATAAACTAACTGCAGTTAATTTATTAAATTGTTTTATTTAATTGAAGTTTTTTTTATTACAAGTTATCAAGGCATTTATTTTTTTAAATAATTCTTCAAACACTTCCTTTTTTTAATAAACATTTTTGACCTAATTTTGCAATTATTCCATCATAGTGGTCAACTATTGTAAAATGACTGGGGTGCCGAATAGGCTGAGATTAAACCCATTGAACCTGATACGGATAATGCCGACGCAGGGAGTTTGACTAATCTCACCTTTTTGATATCCATTATTTTTATTCGGGGTGCCCAATCCGTCAGTAGACGAACAGGCTGAGATCATACCCTTATTACCTGAACCGGGTAATGCCGGCGTAGGGATTTGTATGATAATGAAAGAAGTGTTCCCCACATTTCATTTTATTAAAAAAATTATCATTTCACCATGAAAAAATTAATTATTGTTTTAATGGCACTAATGCCAGTTGCTTTAAAAGCCCAATATCTTATACAAGGAACAGTATTGGATGCCGAAGATGAAAAACCGCTGATAGGAGCAAATGTAGCTGTAAGCGAAGATAAAGGTACTTTGACAGATGAAAATGGTCAATTTAGTTTGGAATTAAACCAACTGAAACCTCTAAAAATTTCATATGTAGGTTACGAATCAAAAACGGTAACACCAAAATCAGATGAAAGAATGCAAATCATGTTGTATCCTGATGTAGAATTGGAGGAAATAGTAATAAAAGCAGTAAGAGCAAGGGAAAATACTCCTGTCACCCAATCTACTATTGAAAAAGAAGAGTTAGAGAAGATTTTTATTGGTCAGGACGCTTTATTTGCTTTGGAAGATATGACACCCTCTCTTATTACCTATTCCGAATCAGGCACAAATTTTTCTAACTATGGTCAAATGCGATTGAGAGGTATAGATCAAACCAGAATCAATATTACCTTAAATGGAGTGCCACTTAATGATATGATAGATCAGGGAGTGTTTTTTTCTAATTTCATTGATTTTGGCAATAGTGTAGAATCTATTCAGGTGCAAAGGGGGGTTGGAACCAGCACCAATGGAACTTCTTCTTATGCAGGATCTATTAATTTTGAATCGATCAATTTGGCCAATGCTAAGCCTTCAGCCGAGGCACAACTTATGGCTGGATCTTTTAATACCCGCCGGGCCAGTGGGGAAGTAAATTCTGGTAGAATAAACGACAAATTCGCCTTTTATACTCGGTTTACCCGAATGACATCCGATGGTTACCGCTACAATACAAGCACCGATGCCTGGTCATTTTTCTTTTCCGGGGCTTATTTTGGTAAAAAAGACATGTTGAAAATTACCGGGTTTACCGGTACTTCAAGAAATGGCTTAGCTTACTTACCAGTTGCAATTAGCGATATTGAAGATGATCCCCGTACGAATTATTTAAATGAAAATGATATTGATGCATTTGGGCAGGATATGGTGCAATTGCAGCATACGCATTGGTTTAATAAAGGTCTTTCTTTGGTGTCCACTGCCTACTACGGAGGTGCTGGTGGTGATTTCCCGTTTACATTTCCCGGTGAGGATGGTACACTTAGGCAAATTAATTACCCACTATTTAATGATCATTATGGTGTAATGTCTTACCTCAACTACGAGTCATCAGATGATAATTTTAATTTGAGTGGAGGCTTTCATACCTATCGTTTTGATAGAGTAAATCAAGAAATGTTAATGCCCGATAAGGCCAATCCATATTATAATGAACGCTCTCATAAAGAAGAATTAAGTGCTTTTGCGAAAGCGAATTACCAAATTGGAAACTTGAACATTTATGGAGATGTGCAATTCAGAACATTGCAACTTGATATAAATCCTGATGATAATTATCTTCCGGGAGATGCGAATGTGGTAAAAAACTGGACTTTTTTCAATCCAAAATTGGGGATTAATTATAAATTGAATGAGTACCAGAGTTTATATGCCTTCTATGGAAGAAGTGGAAGAGAGCCAACAAAGGTTGATATTTTTGGAGGTATTACTTTAGGAACATATAATATAGCAAGCGTGCGATCTGATGACGTGAAGCCTGAGTATGTAAATGATTTGGAAATAGGCTATAAAATAAAGACACCTTCTGCTTCAATACAGACAAACTTTTTTTACATGGATTTTGAAAACGAAATAGCACCTATTGGTGAAACAATACCAGAAAGTTTTATTCAGTTGAGAAAAAACATACCTAATAGTATTCGAGCTGGTATTGAAATAGATTGGCAAGTTAAAGTTTTAGAGGGTTTAACTTTTTCAGGAAATGGCACTTACATGAACAGTAAAATTGATGCATACTCACCAGAGGGTGACCCAAGAAAATATGAGAATGTTTCACAAGCACTGAGTCCAGAATTCATGGGTGGTGCTAGTTTAAGTTATCTTTTTAAAGATGTAGTTGATATCGGATTTTCTGCTCAGGGCATGGGTGAATCCTACCTGGAGCCTACCAACCAGGAACTGTTTACTATGCCAGGATTTTTGGTTTTTAATGCGCATGCCCGTATAATGATTGGAAAACATGAATTGTCGTTATTTGCAAATAATATTTTTGACCAGGAATATTTTACTTTTGGTACACCGCTTGATACCGATGATAATGAAGGCTTTGATCAGCCGGGCTATTTTGTACAACCACCAAGAAATTTTTATGGAATATTAAAGTTGAGGTTTTAATATAAAAATTTATGAGTAGATAAATTTGAATTATATCTTCGATTTAAATACGATGGTCAATTTTTACTTACTGATAAACATTATTTTACTTTTTATGGTAGTACTTGTATGAGTAGTTAAAAATAATACACAGAATGGAAAATTAGTGTTTTTTCATTTTATTTGTGATGTGCTTTATTTTTTCTGCATTTAATATTTCATTCTAAAGTTATTTAATAATTTTGCATCGATTTGATAAAAATAATGTATTTACCAAAATTAAACTATAATGAAATTAACTGAACAAGTAGCTGATGACCAAGCCTTTTGGATAAATCATGGCCCCAAAATAAATTCTGTTAAAGAATTGGCAGATGCATTGGATAATGGTTCTATATCTGATGACTCTTTTAATTATCATATAAATAACAATAACAATGATTTCATTAACTGGATACAGGGGGTTTATCAAAATGATAAATTGGCCAAATCACTTAAAAGAGTTAAAACAAAGCAGACATTTATAAAAAAGCTTAAAGAAGAAATGAAACCAGCGGCTGCTAAACCTGCAAAGAAAGTTGCGATAAAATCTGCCACTAAGCCGGATACTAAGGCAACTAAGAAACCGGCAGCTAAGAAAAAGAAATAGGGTTTTGAATAGCCCTATTTATTCGTTTTGTTTTTTCTTCTAATTTATGTTGCCTCTATTGTTACTTGTTATTATCTTTGCACCCCTTAATTTGATTTTTATTAATATAGAATATATAATTATATGAAAAGAACATTTCAACCTTCGCAAAGGAAAAGAAAGAATAAGCACGGATTTAGAGAAAGAATGAGTTCTGAGGCAGGTAGAGCTATATTGAAAAGAAGAAGAGCAAAAGGTCGTAAGAAACTTACTGTTTCTGATGAATATAAGCATAAGAAATAATTAGATGGACGCTGATGATGCAGCGCAATCCGCGATATTTCTTCAATAAATCAGAGCGACTCAGTAGTCAAAAATCTATACAGGAACTTTTTGCTAAAGGTTCCTCTTTTTTTGTATTTCCCTATAAAATTATTTATCTACACACAGAGTTCCCCAATACAACTCCTCCTAAGCTATTAATTTCAGTTCCTAAAAAGATTTTTAAAAAAGCTGTTGATCGAAATAAGATTCGCAGAAGAATTAAAGAAGCTTACCGCCAAAATAAACATATGCTTTTGCCAGTCACTGAAAAAAACTTATCTTTATCTGTAGCATTTATATATGTAGCAAAAGATATTTTGCCCTTTGACCATATCGAAAATAAACTAAAAAAGACGCTATTGCGTTTATCCCAAGTATTACAATGATTACAACATTAATTTAAGAGAATGCGAATGAATACTAAAATGCACAGAAAACCATTTTTAGCGGCTGTTTTAATCACTCTTATTGCTTTTATGGCTTTTAATAGCCCAGGTGAAAAGTATTTCGAAATTGCAAAAAACCTGGATATTTTTGCTACTCTTTACAAAGAAGTCAATGCCTATTATGTAGATGACGTAAATCCAAATAATTTAATGAAGGAAGGTATTGATGCCATGCTGCAGTCTTTAGATCCTTATACAAATTACATCCCGGAGGATGATATCGAGGATTATCGAACCATGACAACAGGCCAATATGGTGGAATAGGAGCTTTAATTGGACGTAGCAATGGAAGAAACATAATTGTAATGCCTTACTTAGGTTTCCCCGCGCACGAGTCGGGGTTGAAAATTGGAGATCAAATTATCAAAGTTGATGGCATCGAAGTCGCAGAAAAATCAACTTCAGATATAAGTAAATTATTAAAAGGTCAGGCTAACACGGAACTAGAGTTAACTATTGACAGGTATGGTCATAAAGCACCTTTAACAATTACTCTCAAAAGAGAAAAAATCACAATTGATAACGTACCTTATTATGGAAAAGTTAATGATGAGATTGGGTACATTAAATTATCGGATTTTACTACAGGTGCCGGAAAAGAGGTTAAAAATGCCTTGGAGGACTTAAAGTCCCAAGGCGTTAAAAAGATTATTTTTGATTTAAGAGATAATCCTGGCGGATTATTGAGTGAGGCGGTAAACGTTTCCAATGTTTTTATTGAAAAAGGCCGGGAGGTTGTACATACAAAGGGAAAAGTTTCTGATTGGAATAAGTCTTATAAAGCGTTAAATAGTCCTATCGATGCGGAAATTCCATTGGTAGTACTTACCAGTAGCCGGAGTGCCTCAGCTGCAGAAATTGTAGCTGGAGTCATTCAGGATTATGATAGAGGTGTATTAGTAGGAGAAAAAACTTTTGGAAAAGGACTTGTGCAGGCCACTAGACCTCTTACCTATAATTCTCAGCTCAAAATTACCACAGCTAAATATTATATACCTAGCGGAAGATGCATACAAGCAATAGACTACAGTCACCGAAATGAAGATGGCAGTGTAGGTAAAGTTCCTGATTCTCTCAAATCTGTGTTTTATACAAAAAACGGAAGAGAAGTAACTGATGGGGGAGGGGTAGATCCGGATCTACCTGTAGACAGAGGAAATTATGCACCTATTACTTTAAGCCTTGTAGCCAAAGGTCTAATTTTCGATTATGCCACAATTTATGCTCATAACAAACCTGAAATTGAAAATCCCAGAAAGTTTTCTCTACCAGATTCAGAATATGAGAAATTTGTAGATTGGCTTGCCGACAAAGACTATGATTATACAACCAAGGTAGAAAAAACAGTAGAAGATCTAATTGATTATGCTAAGAAAGAAAAATATTATGATGATATTGATCAGCAAATAGCATCACTAAAGCAAAAAGTTTTTCATAATAAAGAGCAGGATCTTAAAAAATTCAAAGTAGAAATTAAAGATTTGCTTGAAGAAGAAATTGCTTCCCGCTACTATTTAAGGGAAGGAATGATTGAAGCTTCATTTAATGACGACCCTCAAATACTGAAAGCAATTGAAGTGCTTAGCAATCAAAATGAATATTCTGATTTATTAGCAGTCAATAACTAAACTACAGTAATGAAATAAATAACAAAGGCGGATAAGTGATTTAATCCGCCTTTTCTTTTTGCTAGAATATTGTTCTACAATGAATTTTTTTGCCAAATGTCTTTAATTATAAGTATTGAAACTTCTACAAATGTTTGTTCTGTTGCATTACATAAAGAAAATACATTAATTGCTATTAAAGAAAATCATTCTTCACAAAGTCATAGTCGGCTATTAGCTGTTTTCATACAAGATATTCTAAAAGAGGCGGAGATTGCCCCTGAAGAACTTGATGCTGTTGCAGTTTCAAAAGGCCCAGGGTCATATACAGGCTTGAGGATAGGCGTGGCAACAGCAAAAGGAATTTGTTATGCACTTTCAATACCTCTTATAGCAATAAATACATTAGAAGCTATGGCTAAGCAGGTTTGTAAATTTATACCGCAGCATAGTATCCTTTGTCCAATGATAGATGCTCGTCGTATGGAGGTTTATTGTTTACTGCAAGATTCAAATCAAAAGGCAATTATGGAAACAATGGCCAAAATTATAGATGAATCGTCATTTAAAAGCTACTTAGATAATGGCAAAGTGATCTTTTTTGGCAATGGTGCAGCAAAATGTAAAAAGGTAATTATGCACCCCAATGCTGTATTTTTTGAAGATATTTATACCTCAGCATTCACAATTGGAGAAATAGCATTGGCAAAGCTAAATGCCCGAATTTTTGAAGACGTTGCTTATTTCGAACCTTATTACTTAAAAGACTTTCGAATTGCAAAACCAAAATGATAATAATTAGTTGGATATTTTCTAATTAAATTAATTTCATATGGATAATCAACCAATAATTAACCGGGTGGCTAAGAGCCCTCTTAAATCCATCGATTTAGAAGATTATTTTCCCAAAGGAGAAACCGTAATTTATGATATTTCCGATAATCTTTATAATGGTATGATTCTTCGTGAAAAAGACTTCCGGGCTTTTGTTAAAGATCATAATTGGCAGAGGTACGATGGTAAATACGTAGCGCTAACTTGTTCAGTAGATGCTATTGTTCCTACCTGGGCATATATGGTTCTCACAGCTAAAATCAATGCCTTTGCCAAAGTAGTTGTTCATGGTGATAAAAAAGATCTTTTTAAAAGAATGTGGCATTTGGCAATTGAAAAAATTGAGCAGGAGGATTTTAATAATGCTAAAGTGGTGGTAAAAGGTTGTGGTAATTTGCCCGAAGTTGAATATGGATATGTAGCATTAACTAATGCTCTTGTACCCAAAGTTACAAGTTTAATGTACGGTGAGCCATGTAGTACAGTACCTGTATATAAAAAGCGAAAATAAATATTGGGGTGCTTATTATATTGAAAGAATATTAAATATTTTTATTGCAAATGTTTGATTGCCTAGGTATATCTTTCTATCTTTGTCGTCCTTTTCGCCTAAAGAAGTTGGGCGTATAAAATTTAGTGTGGATTTGGTGTTGGAAGAGGACAC
>Ga0207419_1000336_pt1 | contig 40031 bp, 39 predicted proteins | sample ElkSloMetagenome_4_FD_184723 | JGI IMG/M metagenome (GOLD analysis project Ga0207419, IMG submission 184723) | Hot spring microbial communities from Elkhorn Slough, Monterey Bay, USA - MD2A (version 2) | ecosystem: Environmental > Aquatic > Marine > Intertidal zone > Estuary: Microbial mat ...
GCCGCCCGCCACGTCACCGCCGAGCCGGTGCGGGGCGGCTCGGCCGGGGTGGTGGCAGGCACCGGCGCTGGTGGCGGAGCAGGGACCGGCGCGGCCTCCGCTGGCGCCCGGGATCCGGTGATCTCGTCGAGCAGCGCCGCCATCGCCAGCGCCGACGGCCCCGGCAGGTCGAGTCCCTGCGTCGCGCCGGCCTCTTCCACCGCCTGGGTCGCGGCCAGCACCCGGGCGATGGCCGATTCGGCGGCGTGCATGTCCTCTGTTGGCGGCGGTGCGGTGGGCGGGGGCGGCGTGGCCGCGGCCACCCGTGTTTCGCCGTCGGGCGCCGGCGCCTCTGGCGTGGCCGGCGCGGGGCGCGCCCCTGGCGGCAGGGGAGGCTCGCCCTTTGCGAGTCGAGTCCCGCCCATGTCCTCGGCCCCCCGGGACGCGGGCCGCGTGCCGGGCGGGAGCGGGGTCGCCGCGCGGGCGAGCAGCGGCACCCCCATGTCCTCGGGTGCGGGCGGGATCGGTTTCGCCCCGGGCGGACGCGGCGCCGGACCCTGGGCCAAGTCGGCCACGGCCTGGAAGCCCCGCATCGCCTGGGTGATGGTGCCGTGCAGCAGCCGGTGCACCTCGTCCAACGTGCGCGGCCGGCCGTGCGCGCGGAACAGGCCGGGGTTGGCGGCCGCCGCCTCTGGCAGCACGCGTTCGGCGGGCAGGTGCGGCGTGCGGGCCGCCGCCTCCAGGAACGTGACGGCGCCGCTGGGGCCGAGGAAATGGGCGAGATAGAGTTCGGTTGTCTTGGGCGGGCGGCCCAGTGCGCGGTGCAGGTGGGCCTTGTTGCTGCCGGCGTATTCGGCGGCCATCAGGGCGGACAGGCGCGGGTCCTCGCGCAGGTCGAGGATGCGGGTCTCGGCCGCCGGGTCGTCGACGCGGAACCGGCCCCGGCCGTCGACACGGATCGCGTCGGCCACCTCGTCAAGACCGTACGAACCGGCATGGCGACGCAGGATTTCCAGCCAGGTCTGGTTGGTGAACTGGAACAGGCCGCGCGCCGTGCCCCGGGCGTTGGCCGCGTCGGGGCGCAGGCCGCTTTCCTGGTTCGCCTTGGCCAGCATGTAGGTGAAGTCGACGCCGGTGCGGCGGCTGGCATCGCGGATGCCCAGCAGGACCTCGCGGCCGACGGCGCGTCCGTTGATGTGAACGGTCGCCGCCAGTTGCTGGGCCAGGTCTCGGCCCGGCATCCCCGTCGTGGCCGGGGGTCCCGCCACACCGCGCCTCCATCGGTCGGGGCCTCCCCGGGGCGCGGGGAGGGCCACAATCTCAGGAGGATGCCGGCACACCGGTGGAAAAGAGGTTAACGCCGCCGCGTAAACGACCGCAATGCGGCGCGGAATCGTCCCGTCGGCGCGGGCGCGGCGGCCCTAGAACGCCGCGCCGGAGCCGGAGCGGAACGACAGCGGCGCCGGGGACACCTCGACGATGGAGCCGTCGGGCTGGATCTCCATCACCGACAGGCCGCGTTCGACGGTGCCGTCCGGCCGGAAGCGGAAGATGCCGGCCGCGCCGCTGAACCCGGCGGCGCTGGTCAGGGTGGCGCGGTCGAAGCGCGCGCCACCGGGCGTGCGCGCCAGCACCGCCGCCAGCGCCACGGCATCGTAGCCGAGCACCGCGAGGTCGGAGGGCGGGGCGCCGAACGCCGCCTCGTACTTGCGCGCGAACGCCTGCATACTGCCGCGCGGCGGCGCCGGGAACACGCCGCCGCTCAGGGCGCTTTCGCGCCACAGGCCGGGGTCGTCCCACAGCATGGTGCCGAGGTAGCGGGTGCGCGGCGAATCGATGTCGACATAGGCCAGGGCGTTGACGGCGGCGCGCAGGCCGTCGCCGGCGTCGGGGATCAGGATGGCGTCGGCGCCGCGCAGGGCGCGCGCCGGTTCGCGCAGATCGGGATTGTCGGGCGCGTAGCCCTGAACGGCGACCACCTGGCCACCCCGGGCGGAGACTTGGCGGCGGAAGGCGTCGGTGGCCACGCGGCCATAGGTCTCCTCCGGGGTCAGGACGCCGAACAGCGAGCGTCCCTCGCCCATGGCGAAGCGGACCATGCGGTCGACCTGTTCGCGCACCAGAAAGCCCATGACCATGACGTTGCCGCCGGCGACGCCGGGGTCGGTGGTGAAGGCGACGACGTTGACGCCGGCCCCGGCGGCCACCGGGCCGACGGCGCGGGTGCTGTTGCTGTAGAGCGGACCGAGCAGGATACGCGCCCCCTGAGACAGGGCCTTTTGGGCGGCCTGGACGGCGCCGGCCGGGGTGCCGCCGGTGTCATAGGGCTGCAGGACAAACCGGCGGTCGCCCATGTCGAAGGCGGCCATCTGCGCGGCGTTCAACAGGGCCTGTCCGGTTCCGGCGGCGGCGCCGCTCAACGGCACCAGCAGCCCGATCCGCACCATGCGGTCGCCTGCGAAATCCTGCCTGACGCCGCCCGACAGCGGGGCATCCGGCGCCGGGCGGGTCAGTTCGGTGCGGGGCGGCGGCGCCGGCTGGGTCTGTGGGGGCGGCTGGGCGACGGGACGGCTGGGCGGCGGGGATCGCATCGGCGCGCAGGCGGCGAGCGGGACCGCGACGGCGAGCAGGAGGGCCAGGAACGCCAAGCGGAACCGCCGGGGCCGGGGCCAAGAGGTTGATCGTGCTGTCACCGGATGGTCTCTCCCTGCTACACGGTCCTGGGGGCGCGCGGGTGGTGGGGCCAGCCTGGCCGGCCCTGATCCACTGTCGCCGCGAGGTTTGGCGGGAAAAGGGCGGACATCGGCACCGGACGAGACGAGCATGACGACACACCCTAGCCAGGGCGAGGCGGCAGGTAAACACGACATGGCCCCCGGGCCACCCCGGGACCTTTCCCCGGGCCTGTACGTGGTGGCCACACCCATCGGCAATGCCGGGGACATCACCCTGCGGGCGCTGGAGGTTCTGCGCGGCGCCGCCGTCATCGCCTGCGAGGATACGCGGACCACCGGTCCGTTCCTGGCGCGCCTGGGGGTGTCCACACCACTGACGCCATATCACGAACACAACGCGGCGCGGCAAAGGCCGGCCCTGCTGGCGCGCCTCGCGCGGGGCGAGGTCGTGGCGCTGGTCTCCGATGCCGGCACGCCGCTGGTCAGTGATCCGGGCTACAAGCTGACGCGGGCGGCGGTGGAGGCCGGCCATGCCGTGGTGCCGATCCCGGGAGCGTCGGCGCCGTTGGCCGCGTTGGTGGCCTCGGGCCTGCCAACTGACCGGTTCCTGTTCGCCGGGTTCCTGCCGCCCAAGGCGGCGGCGCGGCGCGGTGCTCTGGCGGAACTGGCGGGGGTGCCGGCGACGCTGATCGTGTTCGAGAGCGCGCGCCGCCTGCCGGAGACGCTGGCGGCCATGGCCGAGGGGCTTGGCGGTCGGCCGGCGGCGGTCTGCCGTGAGTTGACCAAGCGGCACGAGGAGGTGCGCCGGGAGACCCTGCCCGCGCTGGCCGCCCACTACGCGGCGGCCGGGCCGCCCAAGGGCGAGGTGGTGATCGTGGTCGCGCCGCCGGCGGCCGCCGATCCGGCTGACCTGGCGCCGGAGGACCTGGACGCGCGGCTGCGGGCGGCGCTGGCGGACGGCCTCGGCACGCGCGACGCGGCCGCGCGGGTGGCGCAGGAGACCGGCGCGCCCCGCCGCGATCTGTACCAGCGGGCGCTGGCGCTGGGTGATGGGGACGGGTCGTGACGCGGCGCCCGCCCGAGGCCCGCCGGGCCGCCGACCGCGCCGGGCGGGCGGCGGAGGACTCGGCCGCCGCCTGGCTGGCGGGGCAGGGGTGGCTGATCCTCGACCGGCGCGCGCGCAGCCGGCGCGGTGACGGGGCGGGCGAGATCGACCTGGTGGCGCTGGATCGCTCAGGGGGGCGCTCGGGGGACCGCCCAAGGGACCTATCCGCCGACGGCCCGGTGGTGGTGTTCGTCGAGGTCAAGGCGCGCCGAACCCTGGAGGCCGCGCTGGCGGCGGTCACGCCGGCGCAGCAGCGGCGCCTGGCCATCGCCGCCGAGGGCTGGCTGGCCCGCCATCCCGAGTACGCCGAGGCCGGCGTGCGGTTCGACCTGATCGCCGTGGCCGAAGGCGCGCCCCCGGCGCACCTGCCCGATGCGTGGCGGCCGGAGGGGTGAACGGGGAGCGCGGGAGCGGCGGTGGCTCCTACTCCCCCTCGTCGGCGGCGGTGGCGACGGGGGCGTCGTCGTTGTCCTCCAGGCCGCCCGGACCGGTGATCAGGGACTCGGTGATCAGGCCCTCGTTGGCGCGGATGGCGTTCTCGATCTCCTCGGCCACCGCCGGGTTGTCGCGCAGGAACTGGCGGGCGTTCTCGCGGCCCTGGCCGATGCGCTGCGAGTTGTAGGAGAACCAAGCGCCCGACTTCTCGACGATGTTGGCGCGCACGCCCAGGTCGAGAATCTCGCCCAGCTTGGAAATGCCCTCGCCGTACAGAATGTCGAACTCGACCGTCTTGAAGGGCGGCGCGACCTTGTTCTTGACCACCTTGACGCGGGTCTGGTTGCCGACCGTTTCGTCCTTATTCTTGACGGCGCCGATGCGGCGGATGTCCAGGCGCACCGAGGCGTAGAACTTCAACGCGTTGCCGCCGGTCGTGGTCTCCGGGCTGCCGAACATGACGCCGATCTTCATGCGGATCTGGTTGATGAAGATGACCAGGGTGTTGGAGCGCGCCACCGAGGACGTCAGCTTGCGCAGGGCCTGACTCATCAGACGGGCCTGCAGGCCGACGTGGGCGTCGCCCATCTCGCCTTCCAGCTCGGCGCGCGGCACCAGGGCGGCGACCGAGTCCACCACCAGCACGTCGATGGCGCCGGAGCGCACCAGGGTGTCGGCGATTTCCAGCGCCTGCTCTCCGGCATCGGGCTGCGACATCAACAGGGTGTCGAGGTCGATGCCCAGCTTGCGGGCATAGGAGGGGTCGAAGGCGTGCTCAGCATCGACGAAGCCGCAGGTGCCGCCGCGCTTCTGCGCCTCGGCGACCACGTGCATGGCCAGGGTCGTCTTGCCGGAGCTTTCCGGGCCGTAGATCTCGACGATGCGGCCGCGCGGCAGGCCGCCGATGCCCAGGGCGATGTCCAGGCCGAGCGAGCCGGTGGGGATCGACTCGATCTCCACGGCCCGGTCGCGCTGGCCCAGGCGCATGATGGAGCCCTTGCCGAAGGACCGTTCGATCTGGCTGACGGCGGCGTCGAGCGCCTTTTGCTTGTCCATGGTGTCCCGGTCCACGAGGCGGAGCGCGCTTTGCGACATGAGGAGACCCCCTTATTCCACACGGCTGCGGTACGGTGCAAGGCGGGACCGTCCGCCGATCACTGACGCAACCGTACCCGATTTGTTCTGTTGTGCAAGAGAAAAGAACATGACGGGAACAAAATTGTGAGCGTCGGGCCGCGCCTTGCATCGCCCGCGCGGGGGCGGCTAGATGGCGCGCCGACCCGCCCGCTCACAGCCGCCCGGAGGACCGCCATGCCCCTGCCCCGCGTCATCCCCGCCACCGTCATCACCGGTTTCTTGGGGGCCGGCAAGACGACGCTGATCCGCCATCTGATGGCCCACGCCGGCGGCCGGCGCATCGCCCTGGTGATCAACGAATTCGGCGACATCGGCATGGACCGGGACATCCTGTCGGCCTGCGGCATCGCCGGCTGCGGCGATGACGACATCGTGGAACTGGCCAACGGCTGCCTGTGCTGTACGGTGGCGGACGAGTTCCTGCCCACCATGCAGGCGCTGATTCATCGCCCCGAGCCACCGGACCACATCGTCATCGAGACGTCCGGGTTGGCGCTGCCGAAGCCGCTGGTGCGCGCGTTCACGTGGCCGGAGGTGCGCTCGCGGGTGACGGTGGACGGTGTCGTCGCGGTGGTCGACGGCCCGGCGGCGGCGGCCGGCCTGTTCGCCGACGATCCGGAGGCGGTGCGGGCGTTGCGGGCGGAAGACGCCGCGCTGGATCACGACAATCCGCTGGAGGAGGTGTTCACCGACCAATTGATGTGCGCCGACATGGTGCTGGTCAACAAGGCGGACCTGCTCGACGCGGCGGCGTTGGAAGGCGTGGAGGCCACGGTTCGCGCCACGGTGCGCGCCGGCGTGCCGGTGCTCGCGACCCGCCACGGCGAGGTGGATCCGGCGGTGCTGCTGGGCCTGGGCATGGCGGTGGAGGACGACCTGGACGGCCGCCCGACCCATCATGACGGCCCCGAGGGCCACGACCACGATGATTTCGAGAGCGTGGCGCTGGACATGCCGGCGGTGGGCGGCGGCCATCCCGGGCCGGACGCCCTGGCCGACGCCCTGGCCCCGGTGCTGAGCGCGCATGGGGTGCTGCGGGTCAAGGGGACGCTGGAGGTGCCGGGCAAGCCCATGCGGCTGCTGGTCCAGGGCGTGGGGCCGCGCGTGTTGGCGCGGCACGACCGGCCGTGGCGCACGGACGAACCGCGCGCGGGACGGCTGGTGGCGATCGGGCTGAAGGGGCTGGACGGCGCCGCCCTGGGCCGCGATCTGGCGGCGACGGTGGCGGGCGCGTGATGGCCGGGGAGCGAGGACGCGAGGCTCGGTTGAGCGCGCCCGCTTAGCGCCGGGTGGCCTGACCGGCGGTGCGGCGGCCGGCGGTGGTCGGGGGCTCGTCCATCAGGGCGGCGTCGATGTCCATGGCCGGGGCCTCGTGACCGAACAGGATGCGGTGGGTCACGGGGTCGTAGAAGCTCATCAGCGTCTTGACAAAGGGAATTAAGGGCACGCCAAGGGCCGCCGCCCAGGCCTCGTACCGGTCCGGCGGGATGCGTCCACGCCCGGCCTCGATCTGCGAGATGAACGTGTAGTACTCCACATCCACCAGGGTGGCCATTTGGCGCTGCGAAACCCCCCGCTGCTCGCGCAGGGACTTCAGCCAACGGCCCGCCGCCCGCCGCAGTTTCTGGGCGTCCGGACCGGCGCCTTGTTGGGGATGGGAATACACGGCACGCAAGCCCCTGTGGTTTGCCCAGGTGTTGGACCGGGACACGGCCCTTTGTGGCCGCACGAAGGCGACGCGATGAAGGCGACATTAGACCGGATCCGGCCCCCCTTCAACAGTTACTGTACAGCCTGGTCGCCAACACCCGCCGGCATCATGGCCTCGGTCCGTGAGGAATGGCCATGACCCCTATATATGGCTTGACAACGACGGCGCTAGGCCCAATTCGGGGAGACCCTGGGCGGGGCGGGCGCGGCTGTGGCCGCCGCAACGGGCCGGCGCGCCAGCCCGATGCGCCGCGACTCGGGGGCGGTTTCGGGGGCCGCCGTCAGGTGATATCAGCGGTCGGCGACACCGACGTCGACCGGGGGGTGGTGTATGGGCTTGCGCCGCAGGGCTTGGGCGAGCCTGGGCTTCAGTCTTCGGCAACCAGTGGCGTGATACAACGCGACGGCAGGGAAGACGACGGCGCGGACAACGGAGCAGGCCGTGAAGCGAACGTTTCAGAGTGAGCTGGACCGCGCGTTGCGCGCCTGCCGTGGCGTGTTCATGTCCATCTTTTTCTTTAGCTTCTTTATCAACCTTTTGATGTTCGTCGCACCGCTATACATGCTTCAGGTCTATGACCGCGTGCTGGCGTCCCGCTCCGAACCGACCCTGATCGCCCTGACTGTCCTGGCCGGCGCCATGCTGCTGGTGATGGGTGTGCTGGACGCCATCCGCGCCCGCATTCTCGTGCGCACCGGCGCCCGGCTAGACAACGAGGTGGGCGGCAGCCTGTTCTCGGCGGTGTTCCGTCGCAGCGTGGTCGCGCCGGGCGGCGGCCAGGCGCAGGCCCTGCGGGACCTCGACTCGGTGCGCGAGTTCCTGACGGGGCAGGGGCTGCTGGCCTTCATCGACGCCCCGTGGGTGCCGCTGTTCCTGGCCGCCGTCTACCTGCTGCACCCGTATCTGGGCGTGGTGGCGACCGGCGGCGCGGTGATTATCTTCCTCTTGGCCCTGACCAACGCGGTCTGGTCACGCAAACCCCTGCGCGAGGCCAACACGGCCAGCATCAACGCCAACAACTACGTGACCACCAGCGTGCGCAACGCCGAGGCCATGGAGGCCATGGGCATGATGCCCGGCATTCTGCGGCGCTGGTCCGACCGCCACCGCACGGTTCTGGCGCTACAGGCCCAGGCCAGCGACCGCGCTGGCGTCATCATGTCGGCGTCCAAATCGATCCGCATGTTCCTGCAGATCGCCATCCTCGGCACCGGCGCCTACCTGGCCATCCGCCAGATCGTCAGCCCCGGGACCATGATCGCCGCCTCGATCCTCATGGGCCGCGCCCTGGCGCCGGTCGAGCAGTCGGTGGCCCAATGGCGCAACCTGACCAACGCGCGGGCCGCCTACGGACGGCTGCGCGAGCTGCTGGCCACGACCCAGGTCTCGGACGAGCGCATGGCCCTGCCGGCGCCCGAGGGACACTTGACCGCCGAGCGCGTGATCGCCGGACCGCCCGAGTCGAAGATGGTGGTGCTGAAGGGCGTGTCGTTCGCGGTCAGTCCCGGCGAGGTGCTCGGCGTCATCGGTCCCAGCGCCGCCGGCAAGTCCACGCTGGCCCGCGTTCTGGTGGGTGTGTGGCCGCCCTTGCAGGGCGATGTTCGGCTGGACGGCGCCAGCCTGGCGCACTGGGACAAGATCGCCCTGGGGCAGCACATGGGCTACGTGCCGCAGGACGTTGAGTTGTTCGAGGGCACGGTGGCCGAGAACATCGCCCGCTTCAGCGACATCGACCCCGAGGCGGTGGTCGTCGCGGCCCAGCGCGCGGGCGTGCACGATATGATCCTGACCCTGCCCGAGGGCTATGACACCCAGATCGGGGCCGGCGGCGCCGTGCTGTCCGGCGGTCAGCGCCAGCGCGTCGCCCTGGCCCGCGCCATGTACGGCGAGCCGCAACTGATCGTCCTCGACGAGCCCAACGCCAATCTGGACTCGGACGGCGAGACCGCCCTCATGCACGCGATTCGGGGGCTGAAAGACGCCGGCAAGACCGTTATTGTCATCACCCATCGCCCGACGCTGCTGAACGCCGTCGACACCATCCTGATTCTCAAGGCCGGGGTGGTCGACGCCATCGGCCCGCGCCAGGAGATCCTGGCCAAGGTGATGCAGCCCCGCGCGGTTCGCGACGAGGGTCGGCCGCCCCCGCGCGCCGTGTCCGGCGGCGACGGCGCTTCTGGCGGTGCATCAGGCATGGGTGGGGGCGCGGGCGGACGCATGGGCTAGCACCGACTCCATCCGGTCCGGGAGGATGGCCCCGGCACGACACGATCCGGGCCAGTGTGCCCGCGGCCCCAGGGGCCACCGCGTTTTGCCCTCGGTTAAGGAGACCGCCGCGCGTTATGTCAAACCAAGGCAACATCGTTCCGCTGCAGGACCGTGGCCTGCCGGCCCGCACCGGCCCGGCGACACCGCCCAGTGAGCCGGAGCCGCCCACCAACCCGCGCCCCATCATCCTGATGGGCCTGCTGGTGGTGCTCGTCATGTTCGGTGGCCTGGGCACCTGGGCCGCCACCGCGCCGTTGGACAGCGCCGTCATCGCGCCGGGCACGGTGATCGTCGAGAGCAACCGCAAGACCATCCAGCACCTGGAAGGCGGCATCGTCGACGAGATCCTGGTCGACGAGGGCGACGTGGTCCAGCCGGGGGACATTCTCGTCCGTCTGGATGCCACCCGGGCGGGCGCCGAAGCCGCCGTCACGCGCAAAAACCTCGACGAGGCGCTGGCCCTGGAGGCTCGCCTGACGGCGGAGAATCAGCGCGCCGAGCGCGTGACGTTTCCCGAGGTCCTGACCTCGCGCGCCGATGATCCCGACGTGGCCGCCGCCATGGCCGGCCAGCGCGAGCAGTTCCTGGAAAGGAAGCGCTCACTGGACGGGCAGATCGCCATCCTCAATCAGCGCATCCAACAGTTCTCGCAGGAAATCGAGGGCTTGCGGGCCCAGCATGATTCCAAGCTGCGTCAGCACGAGATCTTCAAGGAAGAGCTTGTGGGCCTGCGGGAGTTGTACGAGAAGGGCTACTACCCCCGCACCCGCATCCTGGCCATGGAACGCGAGGTGGCCGATCTGGAAGGCACCATCGGCTCGACCCTGGCCGAGATCGCCCGCGCCGAAAAGGGCATCGGCGAGGCCGAACTGCAGATCATCCAGACCCGGCAGAAGTTCCGCGAGGAGGTGGTCGCCCAACTCCGCGAGGTGCGCAACGAGATCGGCCAGTTGCGCGAGAAGCTGGTGGTGACCCAGGATACCCTGGACCGCATCGACATCCGCGCGCCTCTCGCTGGGACGGTGCAGAATATGCAGGTCCACACGCAGGGCGGCGTCATCCGCGCCGGCGATCCGATCATGGAGATCGTGCCGCTGGACGACCGCCTGGTGATCGAGGGCCAGGTCTCGCCAGTCGACATCGACGCCGTGCACCCGGGGCTGGAGGCCGAGGTCCGTCTCAGCGCCCTGAAGCTGCGCAGCACCCCGATCATCCTTGGCGAGGTGACCACGGTTTCGCGCGACCGCATCGTCGACGAGCGCCGGGAAACCGCCTATTTCCGCATCGAGGTCGTCGTGCCCGACGAGGAACTGGCCAAGCTGGGCGAACAGTCGCTCAGCGCCGGGATGCCCGCCGACATCGTGGTCAAGATCGGCGAACGGACCATGCTCGACTACATCGTCAAGCCGATCACGGACTACTTCGCCAAGGCGTTCACGGAACAATAGGGCGCGCGGCGGACGCGAGGGGCTCATCCGACGGTTGCGGCTGGCTGCGCGTGTGTTGATTTGACCGGGGAGTAAGACGAAGCATGGTGCGCATCGGAATCGTCGGCTGTGGCGGTCGCATGGGCCGTGAACTTGTGCGACAGGTCCTGGAGACCGAGGGTGTGACCCTCGCGGGCGGCACGGAAAAGCCGGGCGGCGCGCTGGTGGGGGAAGACGTCGCCGCGCTGGCAGGCGTGCCGCCGTCTGGCATCCTGGTGACGGAAGATCCAACGGTCCTGTTCGACGCCGCCGACGCGGTGATCGATTTCACGACGCCGGCGGCGACCCTGTTGCACGCGACCATGGCCGCGCACACCGGCACGACCCTGGTGGTTGGCACCACCGGCCTGGACGACGCGGCCCTGTCCCAACTCGGCAAGATGGCCCGGCAGACGCGCATCGTTCAGGCGCCGAACATGAGCGTCGGCGTCAACCTGCTGTTCGCGCTGACCCGACAGGTCGCCGCGACGCTGGGGATTGAGTACGACATCGAGATCGTCGAGCACCACCACCGCCACAAGGTCGACGCGCCCTCGGGCACGGCGCTGGGCCTGGGCCGGGCGGCGGCGGCGGGGCGCGGTGTCGACCTGGACGCCGTCGCCGACCGCGCCCGCGACGGCCATACCGGCCCGCGCGAGGACGGCCACATCGGCTTCGCCGTGCTGCGCGGCGGCGATGTGGTGGGCGACCACACCGTGGTCTTCGCCGGCCCGGGCGAGCGCATCGAACTCACCCACAAGGCCAGCGACCGTGTGATCTATGCGCGCGGGGCGGTGCGCGCCGCCCAGTGGGCGGCGGACAAGCCGAACGGCCTGTATTCCATGGCCGACGTGCTCGGGCTGGGGTGAGGACCTGGCCGCGCGATGCGCTTGTAATCATGGCCATCCGCTCTAGGATGCCGCTCCATCTTCATCCCGGGAGCGAGGAGCATCATGGCGGAGCAGGGCAGCGGGCCGGTCATCGGCGTCATCGGCGGATCGGGCCTGTATGAAATCGACGGCCTGACCAACACGCGGTGGGAGGCGGTGGACACGCCGTTCGGCCAGCCCTCCGACCAGCTTCTGTTCGGCGACCTGGACGGCCAGCGCATGGTGTTCCTGCCCCGGCACGGGCGCGGCCACCGGGTGCCCCCCTCTGGCTTGAACTTCCGCGCCAACATCGACGCCCTGAAGCGCGCCGGCGTGACCGAGATCCTGTCGGTCTCCGCCGTCGGCTCGCTGGACGCCGATCTGCCGCCCGGCACCTTCGTCATCGTCGACCAGTTCATCGACCGCACCTTCGCCCGCGAGAAGAGCTTTTTCGGCGAGGGGCTGGTGGCGCACGTCTCCATGGCGCACCCGACCTGCGGCCGCCTGGGCGACGCGGTGGAGGAAGCCTGCCGAGACCTGGATATTCCCCACCAGCGCGGCGGGACCTATCTGGTGATGGAGGGGCCGCAGTTCTCCACCCGGGCCGAGAGCGAACTTTACCGCGCCTGGGGTTGCGACGTCATTGGTATGACCAACATGCCGGAGGCCAAGTTGGCCCGCGAGGCGGAGATGTGCTATTGCACGGTCGCAATGGTCACGGACTACGACTGCTGGCATCCGGACCACGACCACGTCACCGTCGAGGCGATCATCAAGGTCCTGTTGGACAACGCCGACAAGGGTCGGGCGCTGGTCAAGGCGGTGGCGCCGCGCCTGTCCGGCCGAACGGACCCGTGCGAGAAGGGCTGCCATCACGCGCTCGACACGGCGCTGATCACCCACCCCGACGCCCGCGACCCGGCCATGTTGGCCAAGCTGGACGCGGTGGCGGGGCGGGTGTTGGGGTGACCTGGCTGGCTCTCAGCACTTTTTTTGCCAGGGAGACACGCGATGTCCCGGCCCGGCGGCACCAGAGCGGTTCCCCGCATCACGTATCTCAAGGTTCGCAACTACCGCGCCCTGAGGGATGTCGAACTGAAGGACGTGGCGCCTCTGACCGTGTTCGTCGGGCCGAACGGCAGTGGCAAGTCCACCCTGTTCGATGTTTTCGCCTTTCTCTCGGAGTGCTTCAACGAAGGGCTTCGGCGGGCCTGGGATCGCCGAGGCCGCTTCAAGGAACTGCGCAGTCGCGGCGCCGAGGGGCCAATCGAGATCGCGCTGAAGTTCAAAATCCCCGATGTGCCGCTGATCACCTACCGCCTAATCATTGATGAAGATGGGGGGCAGCCGATCGTCGCCGAGGAACGTCTGTCCTGGACCCGTGGCTCCAGAGGACGTCCCTTCGATTTCCTCTCCTATAGCGCTGGCAAGGGGTTCGCCATCAAGGCCGACCAGCCCGATCCCGACGCCGAGCGGGAGCACGAGGCCCTGGCCGCCCCCGATATGCTGGCCGTCAACACCCTGGGTCAGTTCGAGCGGCACCCCCGTGTGAAGGCCCTGCGGGAGTTCATCACCGGCTGGCACCTCTCTTACCTCTCGGCGACCGACACCAGGGGCACGCCGGAAGCAGGCCCGCACGAGCATCTATCCCGGTCCGGTGACAATTTGGCCAACGTCATCCAGTTCCTCCACGAACGCCATCCACGGACCCTGAACGTCATTCTGGCCCGGCTGACGCGGCGGGTGCCGCGACTCGAAACCGTGTCGGCCGATATCCTCGCCGATGGCCGGCTTCTGCTGCAGATCAAGGATGCCCCCTTCAACACACCAATTCTTGCCCGGTACGCCTCGGACGGAACGCTCAAGCTGCTGTCCTATCTGGTGCTGATGAACGACCCGGACCCCTTCCCGCTGATCGGGATCGAGGAACCGGAGAATTTCCTGCATCCGATGCTGCTCCACGAATTGGCCGAGGAGTGCCAGACGGCCAGCGCGCACAGCCAATTGATGGTGACCACCCATTCGCCGCAGTTCGTGAATGCCCTGAACCCGAAACAGGCCTGGGTGCTTTGGCGGGACAGGGATGGCTACGCCAAGGCAACACGAACTGATCACATCCGGGGCATCCCGGAGATGATGGAGGCTGGCGGCCAACTGGGCGCCCTGTGGATGGAAGGCTATTTCGGCATGGGAGACCCGGCTGGGGGCCCCGTCTGATGCAGCGGCAGATACACGTTCTATTAGAGGAACCGTCCGCCAAGGCGACCCTTGAGCACGTCCTTCCACGGCTGCTGCCGCCGGACATCCATCATCAATGCATCACGTTCCAGGGGAAACCGGACCTGCTGAAGCAGCTTCCAAATCGCCTGCGCGGCTATCGCAAGCGTCTGGACCATGAGCGCTTGCGCGTCGTCGTGCTCATCGATCGTGATCGGCAGGACTGTCTGGTCCTGAAGCGCCGGTTGGAAGACATGGCACGCGACGCGGGCTTGACCACCAGATCGAGTCGTGGTCCCGATGGCGATTACATCGTTCTGAACCGCATCGCGGTGGAGGAACTGGAGGCTTGGTTTCTGGGCGATGAAGCCGCCTTGCTCGCCGCCTACCCGCGCCTCAAGAAGGGTGTCACGCGTGCGAAATCAATCCGGTTTCCGGACGACGTGAAGGGTGGGACCGCCGAGGCACTGCACAGGGTGTTCAAGAGGGCGGGCTACTTCCAGGACAGCCACATGCCGAAGACCGATGTTGCCCGCAAAGTCGGGGACCACATGTCCGTTGCCCCGAACCACAACCGATCGCCAAGCTTTCAGGTCTTTCTTGCCGGTATGGCAGACCTTGTCCAACGCTTCTCGGAGGAGACGCCACCATGAAGGTCAACGGCACGCCCACCCGCACCATCTGGCTGGCCGAGGACGGCCACACGGTGGAGATCATCGACCAGACGCGCCTGCCGCACCATTATGAGGTCACCCAGCTGACCACGCTCGGCGACGCCTGTCGGGCGATCAAGGACATGCTGGTGCGCGGCGCGCCCCTGATCGGCGCCACGGCGGCGCACGGCATGGCGCTGGCCATGCGCGGCGATCCGTCCGACGTTGGGCTGACCACCGCCTACGACCGCCTGTTCGCCACCCGGCCGACGGCGGTCAACCTGCGCTGGGCGCTGGACGACCTGCGCGCGCGCCTGACCCCGTTGCCCCCCGAACAGCGCGCCGCCGCCGCTCGCGCCCGCGCGGTGGAGATCTGCGACGAGGACGTGGCCCTGAACGAGTCCATCGGTGACCACGGCCTCGCCGTCTTCCGCACCCTGTGGCAGCGAAAAGGCAAACCGGAGCGGTTCAACGTGCTGACCCACTGCAACGCCGGCTGGCTGGCGACGGTGGACTGGGGCACGGCGCTGGCGCCTATCTACAAGGCGCACGACGCCGGGATTCCGGTCCATGTGTGGGTGGACGAGACGCGGCCGCGCAACCAGGGCGCCAGCCTGACGGCGTGGGAACTGAACCAGCACGGCGTGCCGCACACGGTGATCGTCGACAACGCCGGCGGCCACTTCATGCAGCACGGCATGGTCGACGTGTGCATCGTTGGCACCGACCGCACGACGTCCACCGGCGATGTCTGCAACAAGATCGGCACCTACCTGAAGGCGCTGGCGGCCAAGGACAACGGCGTGCCGTTCTATGTCGCCCTGCCCAGCCCGACCATCGACTGGACGGTCCGGGACGGCGTGGCCGAAATCCCCATCGAGGATCGCGGCCCCGATGAGGTGCAGTGCCTGTGGGGCCGGCTGGAGTCGGGTGAGACCGCCTGGATCACGGTTACGCCAGAGGGCAGCCCGGCCGCCAACCCGGCCTTTGACGTGACCCCGTCACGGCTGGTGACCGGCCTGATCACCGAACGCGGTGTCTGCGCCGCCAGCGCCGAGGGCCTCGCCGGCCTGTTCCCGGAGCGGGCGGCGGCATAGCGGCAACATACAAGCGATTTCTTCGTGAGCGGCCGGAACTCGCACTCCGTCATTGCGAGGAACGAAGTGACGAAGCAATCCAGGGCGAATACATCATGAACATGCCCTGGATTGCTTCGCCCCGCCAGTTTCGCGAGGCGAAAAAGGCGGGGCTCGCAATGACGGGTTTTGTGCGGGCCTCTACCCGGGGGGCCGTCTCGACGATGGGCGCCCGTTCACCCGATTGCCCTGTGCCGAGCGCGGTTGTCCCTTCCCCCACCGCCCCTTGGTCCCTATAGTCCGCCCCTTCCCCCAGCCGCCCGGAGGCATCGGACCAGGCGGCCCCATCGCTCGCCCCATCGCTCGAAGGCAAGGACCAGGCGACCATGACCCAGGCATCCGTCTCTTCCGTTCCCACCACCGCGCCCGGCGCCGACCCCGATCGCATCGGCGTCATGATCTGCGGCCACGGCAGCCGCGACGACGCGGCGGTCGAGGAGTTCAATCGGCTCGCCGTGCACCTGCGCGAGAAGTTCCCTGACGTCCCGGTGGAAAGCGGATTCCTGGAGTTCGCCCGCCCGATCATCCGCACCGGCCTGGAAAAGCTGAAGGCCGCCGGGGTCACCCGCATCCTGGCGGTGCCGGGCATGTTGTTCGCCGCCGGTCACGTCAAGAACGACCTGCCGTGGGAGATCAACAGCTTCGCCGCCGAGAACCCCGACCTGCGGGTCGAGTTCGGCCGCGACCTGGGCATCGATCCGAAGCTTCTGAAGGCCGCCCGCGCCCGCATCGAGGAGGCCGAGGCCGCCGCCCCCACCCAGGTCGACCGCAAGGACACTTTGTTGATGGTGGTGGGGCGCGGCACCAATGACTCCGACGCCAATTCCAACATCAGCAAGGTGGCTCGCATGTTGTGGGAGGGCCTGGGTGTCGGCTGGACCGAGGTTTCGTATTCCGGCGTCACCGCGCCATTGGTTGATGCCGGGCTGGCGCACGCCGCCAAACTGGGCTACCGGCGCATCATCGTCTTCCCCTACTTCCTGTTCACCGGCGTTCTGGTGCGGCGCATCTACGACTGGGCGGACGAGGCCGCCGCCGCCCATCCCGAGATCGAGATCCTCAAGGCGCCCTACCTGAACGACCATCCGTTCGTGATCGAAAGCTTCGTCGACCGCGTCAACGATATCCTGGCCGGCACCACGGCCATGAACTGTCAGCTCTGCAAGTACCGGGAACAGGTGATCGGCTTCGAGGGCGATGTCGGCGCCGTCCAGGCGGGGCACCACCACCATGTGCGTGGCGCCGGCACGGACGCCGATCATGGTCATCATCACGACCATGGCCATGGCCATGGGCACCATCATCACCATCACCACCATAACTGAAACGGGCGTCGGGCCGAGCCCGTCGGCCGCCCCTGCAGCGCCACCCCACGCATTCAAGCTTCCGGGGGAGGGGGGGCAGAGTGGCGCGCCGGTCGGCGCCCCATGGGCTTGAACGGTCGCACTCGATGACCTTTGGTATGCACCCGGCCGCGAAATCGATACGCTGATGGAACGCCAATGACAGACGATTGGAACGCACTGCCATGACGGCCAGAAGCACGCCGGTGTTCGTGGTCCTCAACCAGACCGGCCTGGCAACGGCGCGGCGCATCGCCCCCATCCTGCCCGGCGCCGAGGTGCACGGCCTGATGGGCCGGGTCGAGGGGGCGGACGCCGTGTTCACCGGCACCGTCGAACACCTGCGGGCGCTGTTCCGGATGGGGCGGCCGATCCTCGCCCTGTGCGCCAGCGGCATCATCATCCGCGCGCTGGCGCCCTTGCTGTTGGACAAGCGTGCCGAGCCGCCGGTGCTGGCGCTGGCGGCCGACGGCTCGTGCGTGATCCCGCTGCTGGGCGGGCACGTGGGCGCCAACGCCCTGGCGCAGCGCCTCGCCGCGTCGTCCGACATGCCGGTCTGCCTGACCACTGCCGGCGACGTGGCGGCCGGTGTTGCCCTGGATGCCGTGCCCGACGGCTGGCGGATCGAGAACCCGCAGGCGGCGCGCCCGGCCATGGCGGCGCTGATCGACGGCGAGCCGGTCGGCCTTTCCAGCGACGTCGACGATGGCTTGCTTGCCTGGCTGACGGGCGGCGCCGCGCCGTTTGTCCGGGTGGCGACCGAAGACGACGCCGGTGCCGACATTCCGGTCGTGTGCGTCTCCGACCGCCTGGACCCCGCCCCGGCCGACCGCCCCGACGACCCCGCGCAGAAGGCGGCGCCCCTGATCCTGCGCCCGCCGACCCTGGCCCTCGGCGTCGGCTGCGCGCGCGGCTGCCCGCCCGGCGAGCTTGAGAACCTGGCGCGCGAGGCGCTGGCGCACGGCGGCCTGTCGGTGGACTCGGTGGCCTGCGTGGTCTCCATCGACGACAAGACCGACGAGCCGGCCGTGCTGGCCCTGGGCGCGACGCTGGGGGTTCCGGTGCGGTTCTTCGACGCCGCGACGCTGGAACGCGAGGCCCCCCGGCTGGCCAACCCGTCCGAGACGGTGTTCCGCGAGGTGGGCTGCCACGGCGTTTCGGAGGGCGCGGCGCTGGCCGCCGTCGGGCCGGCCGGCACTTTGGAGGTTCCCAAGCGCAAGAGCCTGCACGCCACCTGTGCCGTGGCGCGCGCGCCGGCCGGCATTACGCCCGATCTGGTGGGCCGCCCGCGCGGCACCCTGTCCATCGTCGGCATCGGCCCGGGGGCCGACGCCTGGCGCACGCCCGAGGCCAGCGCGGCCATCGCCGCCGCCACCGATCTGGTGGGCTACCGGCTGTATCTCGACCTGCTCGGCGAGGCGCAGGTCGGCAAGGCCCGCCACACGTCGGAACTCGGCGCCGAGAGCGAGCGCACGGCCCTGGCCCTGAACCTGGCGGCAAAAGGGCGGCGCGTGGCCCTGGTGTGCTCGGGCGATCCGGGCATTTACGCGCTGGCGACGTTGGTGTTCGAGACCATGGAGCGGGAGGACCGCACCGACTGGAACCGGATCGCCATCACGGTCTGCCCCGGCGTATCGGCCATGCAGGCCGCCGCCGCGCGGGTGGGGGCGCCGCTGGGGCATGACTTCTGCGCCATCTCGCTGTCGGACCTGCTGACGCCGGCCGAGGTGATCGAACGCCGCCTGGCCGCCGCCGCCGAGGGCGATTTCGCCGTGGCGCTGTACAACCCGGTCTCGCGCCGGCGCCGTGACCTGCTGCCGCGCGCGCGGGAGATCCTTCTACAACACCGACCGGCTGAGACGCCCGTCGTCCTCGCCCGCAATCTGGGGCGCACGGGCGAGGACGTGGCGGTCACGACGCTGGCGGACCTCGACGTCGCCGACGTGGACATGCTGACCACGGTGTTGGTCGGCTCCAGCGAGACCCGCCGGTACGGATCCCGCGTCTACACACCGCGCGGGTACGCTCGCAAACGCCTGCCGGGCGCCGCCGCTCTCCAGCCGGACCCGGAGCAGGACACGTGACCGTCCACTTCATCGGTGCCGGCCCCGGCGCGCCCGACCTGATCACCGTGCGCGGGCAGGCGCTGATCCGGCGTTGCCCGGTGGTTCTGTACGCCGGGTCTCTGGTGCCGCGCGCGGTGCTGGACGAGGCGGCGCCCGACGCCCGCATCGTCGACACCGCGCCCCTGCACCTCGACCAGATCATGGCGGAGATACGGGCCGCCCACGACGCCGGCCATGATGTGGCCCGGGTGCATTCGGGAGACCCCGGCCTGTACGGTGCCATTGGCGAGCAGATCCGGCGGCTGGACGCCCTGGGCATCCCCTGGGAGATCGTGCCCGGTGTGCCGGCCTTCGCCGCCGCCGCCGCCACCCTGGGCCGCGAGCTGACCCTGCCCGGCGTGTCGCAAACGGTGATCCTGACCCGCACCGCGACCCGCAGTTCGGCCATGCCGGCCGGCGAGGATCTGGAAACGCTGGGGCGCGGCGGCGCGACCCTGGCCATCCACCTGTCGATCACCAACCTGGCCAGCGTGGTCCGCGACCTGACGCCGCACTATGGGGCGGACTGCCCCGTGGCCGTGGTCCATCGCGCGTCCTGGCCGGACGAACAGGTGCTGACCGGCACGCTGACCACCATTCGGGACACGGTAAAGGCCGCCGGCATCACCCGCACGGCGCTGATCCTGGTGGGGCGGGTGCTGGATCCGGAGGCGGCGTTCTCCGACAGCCGGCTCTATGCCGCCGACCACCATCACGTCCTGCGGCCGCGCTCCGGTTGACCGCGCGCATGGCGCGGACATAGTACAGCCATCATGTTCGGGGACATCCGGTCTAGTCGCACTGTCTCCGCCGCCCGACGATGGAAGCCCGCCATGTCCCGCTCCGTTCCCCTGTCCGCCCTGGTCTCCGCCCTCGTCCAACAGCCGTGGAGTTGGTTCCACGTTGCCTGGACCCATCCCGTGGCCATGATCTGCATGGTCCTTGGCCTTGTGGCGATGACGCTTGAGAACGTCGGTGTGCCCGACGTGGCGGTGTTCGGCGAGGCCGTCACCCTGCGGTACCTGGTCGACATCGGGCTGATGATCGCCGGTGTCGGGTTTTTCGGTGCCCTGGCCACGGAATGGGGCCTGCGCCGCACCGGCTGGTGGCCCCGCCAACAGCGCCTTTTCGCCACCGCCGTCATCGTCGGCGTCGGCGCCTTTTCGCTGTACGGGATGCCCGACGCCTTTCTGGCGCGCCTGTACCCCTATCTGTTCTGGCAGGGGGCGGCCATTGCCCTGACGCTCTACTTCGCCTTCCGCCCGCCGCGCGAGGCGCCACCGGAAACCGCCGCGTTGGTCGGCTGGTATGGCGGGCTGCGGGTGATGCTGAGCGCCGGAACCACGTGGCTGCTGGCGAGTCTCCTGGGGGCGGGCGTGACGGTGGCGCTGTTCGCGCTCGACGAACTGCTGGGGATCGACATGCCCGACGAGGTGATCGTCGAGGTGTGGATCCTGGCCTACGGGCTGGTGTGGCCGATGGCCTTCCTCGCCGGGGCCGAGCGCGCCCTGCCCGAAGACGTGCGCGACCGCCCGCCCATCCCGGAAACACCGCCCCGGTGGATCGCCGTCACCGTCGGCTGGGCGCTGATCCCGCTGGCCCTTCTGTATCTCGCGATCCTGTACGTCTATCTCGTGCAGCTTATGTTCGGCATGGCCACCGACCTGGTCAGCGTGGCCGGCCTGAACGCGGCCTATCTGGCGTTCGGCGTCGCCACCCACACCGCCGCCCTGCCGTTGGCGCGGGCGGGCAATACCCTGGCCCTGGTCTACCGCCGGATCTTCCCCTGGAGTATCCCGCTGCCGCTGTCGGCGCTGATCTGGGCGGTGTCGGTGCGCCTGTTCGAGTACGGCATGACCGAGCCGCGCGCGATCCTGACGGTCGTCGTGCTGTGGCTGGGGTTGCTGCTGTTGGTGTGGATGGTGCGCGGGGCGGCCGCCGGTCCGGCGACGCCGGTCGGCCTGTTGGGGGTGTTGCTGCTGTTCTCGGGCAACGGCCACTGGGGCGCGCAGGCGCTGTCCATGGGCAGCCAGTACCGCGCCTTGAACGGCCTGTTGCAGGAGCACGGCATGATCAACGAGGCGGGGCAGGCCGTGCCCGCCGACGAGACGGTGCCCGACGACGATCAGGCCCGCATGGCCGCCCTGCTCCATTTCTTCGAGGACCGGGGCAGCAACTTCCGGCTGGCGGCCCTGTTCCCCGACGACCATATGACCGCACCGGAGCGGATCGCCTACCTGGACATCGACCGGCGGACGGTCGCCCTGGACCGCCAGGAGCGGTTTGCCGTGAACGTCGAACCGCCCAGGAACGCCGTCGCGGTGACCGGGTTCGACACGGTGGTCCGCCTCACAAAGTATGGCGCGGGGTTGGATGATGGCCATCCGATCCAGGTCGGCCCTGTTTCGCTGGTGTTCGATGGTCCGTCCGTCACCGTGCACCCGGACCCGGCAAGCGGGGCGGCGGGACCGTTGCTCCGGTTGGACTTGACGCCGGTGGTGACCACCGCCTTCGAGACCCGCGCCGGATCCGGGGAGCCGGACGTGGGCTATGTCGATCTGCGGCCCGAGGCCATGCAGGTGGACGCCGGGGACGGGGCCGGCTGGCGGGCGCGGCTGGCGGTGGATCAGCTTGTGGTGTGGCACGACGGCCGGGAGGCAGCCGACGGCGCCACGATTCACGGGCTGGAGGGCCTGTTGCTGCTCGACGCGCCGGACGGCCAGCCGTAACGGGTCGCGCAACCCAATCGTGCCGTACCAGACTCGGGCCGCGATCCCGCTGTGGCGCGAATCGGTCGCGCGCCTTGGATCGTCAGGCCAGATGATGTGAGCCGGTATCGCCCGGACGCGGCGCATATTGTTTATGCCGTGTGCATTGACCGAGGCCGACGGTCAGAATTACGAAAAACGAAGAATCCTTCGCATACACGAAAAAGGCGTTAAACCGGTTCGACACCATCAGATATAGGGGGCATCGGCGGATGTCTCGGTTTTCCTCCACTAAATGGTGGAGGGATGCCCAGCGATTTTCCAAACGCCGCCCGCCTTTCCTCCACCAAATGGTGGAGGGATGCCCAGCGAACTTCCAAACGCCGCCCGCCTTTGCTCCACCAAATGGTGGGGTAACCATCAGATGGATAGAATTCTTCTCAACTTTTCGAAAAACTGTGAGCAGCAGGACCGCTTGGGGCGCAAACAGAAGGTGGCGTGCAGTGCGGCTGCGTTGGCCGAGGGCGTGGCTTTGAGGGACCGACGTCCACCGGATTGTCCGACACGATGGGTCGGAACCGAATCCTTGGAACGGGTCCTGGCTGTATTGGGTCAGCGCGCATCTGCAGGCGATACGCCGATGCCTGAGGACCGTGAAAGCAGCACCGTGAACGCGCGGAAGTTTTTTTTGTCATCGGCTGGGGGGGGTGACTCTGCGGTCGATGGATGACCACACGGCGGACCGCCCGCTTGACGGGGCGTCCCGAACGACCAAACGAGACAGGAGACCACCATGACACTGATGAAGAAGGCGGCTTTGTTCGCGGGCGCGGCCGCGCTGGGCGGCGTGTTGGCTTCGGCCCCGGCGCAGGCGGCGGTTGTCGACATGTACCACGGGACCACGGGTGAATACGCCACCTACCGTGGCCACGAGACGACGTTCTGGACGGGCAAAATTCTCAAGTACGAGGAGGACTTCGAGGACGAGACCCTTGGGGTGTCCGAAACGATTGCGACCTCGGGCCCCGGCGTCGGAACGTTTACGTCGACGGTGGCCGGGCAGCACGACAAAAAGATCGGTATCTTTGACCAAACCGGGCCGCAGGACGGCTACAATGCCGCGAGCCACGGTCGCTATGATGTCACCAACGGTATCTCCAACAATGGGCGGTGGCTTGATAGTTACGATTCCAAAGAGGTCACCTGGACCCTTACCAGCCTGACGTCGTTCGACTCGATCTCCTTCTGGATGACGGACGTGAACGACGTCAACGGGTCGCTCACCTTCAATGAGGGCGCGGGGAGCACCGAAACGATCATCGAGTTCCCCGGCGCCGGTGGCTCCGCCAGCAATGCGTCTCTGTTCTTCATCAGCATCGTCCTGGACGCGGCCGTGACGGAATTCACCTTCGAGGCGGCATCCAGTACCGATGGGTGGGGTATCGACGACATCAAGGTTGGCGCCACGCCGCTGCCGGCCGCCGCGTGGTTCATGCTGACGGCGCTGGGCGGCCTCGTCGGCACCCGCTGGCTGAAGCGTGATGGCGCGGCCCAGAACGCGTAACACAACACGCATCGTATCCCCCACACGACTGTGCCGGGGGCAACGCCTCCTCAAGATGGGGCGATGAAACGGGAAAGGGGGCCTTCGGGCCCCCTTTTCTGCTTCAACACGGGAGTCTGGGGGTGTTGGCCCTGGCCCAGGTCGCCGGATAAAGACCTTCGTCGAAAGGGGAATGAACCGCCCCGGATTCGCCGGAGGCTCCAGAGTTCGACAGGATCGAGCCATGAGCAAGGCCCCGGCCGTGGTGGAGCGCAAGCCGATCATCGTCTGGTCGTGCGTTTGGCAGGCAGGCCTGTCCGCCATCATGAGGTAGGCACTTGCATGGAACATGTGTGGTTGACGCACAGACCGTGCCGGCCTATAAAACGCGCTTTCCGAACGAGGGACGAAGAGCCCAGGGCACCTTTTTGCCCGGCGGGTGCGACGGCCGTCGCGATGCGCCGTGACCGGTCTTCGGAGTCCCGACCTCTTCGACACCACCCTCTCACGAGCACAGGGAAAGCGAGCATCCATGGCCAATCATAAGTCGGCGAAAACGCGAATCCGCCGCAACGACCGCCGTTTCGCCATCAACCATTCCCGTATCAGCCGCATCCGCACCTTCATCAAGAAGGTGGAAACGGCCCTGGCCACCGGCGACGCCGAACAGGCCCGCGCCGCCTTTCGCGTGGCGCAGCCGGAAATTCATCGCGGCGTGACCAAGGGTGTCCTGCACCGCAACACGGCCGCTCGCAAGATCGCGCGCCTGTCCGCGCGGGTGAAGGCGCTGGACAGCTAACGTCCGGCGCGCCAATGCGCGGCGGCGGAGCGGAGCGTGGACAGCGGGCCGGTGTGGGGCCCGCTGATTGTAGTATGGAGCCGGTCGTCCGATGAGCGGCAACCTCGCCAGACCCTTCGCCAAGACATCCGCCAAGAGCCGGGCGCGCCCGCGCGGGTGGTGGATTCCGTACGCCTTCGTGGCCGGCTTCGCGGTGGTGCTGATCGCCAACGGGACGCTGCTCTATTTCGCCCTGACGACGTTCTCCGGCCTGTCCACCCAGCAAGCCTACGTCAAGGGGCTGGCCTACAACGACCGCGTGGCCGACGCCCAGGCCCAGGCCGCCCTCGGCTGGTCGTGGGACATGGACCTTGTGGCCGTCGATGTGCCCCAGACCGATCCAACGCGCCGCATCGCCACGGTGCGCGCCAGCGGTCGCGACGCCGCCGGAAACCCGCTGGATGGCGCGGCCCTGACGGCGACCATCCGGCGGCCGACCGAGCAGGGCTTCGATCAGACGGTGACTCTCCCGCCCGTCGGGCCTGGCGCCTACGAGGCCCGCGTCTCCCTGCCCAAACCGGGGCAGTGGGACATTCTGCTGACGGCGCGGCGGAATGACGATGTGTTCACAGTGCGACGCCGGCTCATGGCGGAGTGACACCCGTGATGGACACCGCCGCCCAGGCCGGGACGGAGACCTGCCGCCATTGCGGCGACCCCGTCGGACCCGGTGCGGCGGCGGCCGGTCACGCGGGGTTTTGTTGCCCGGGCTGTGCCGCGGCGTATGAACTGGTGAACGGCCTGGGGCTCGACCGCTATTACGAGCGGCGCTGCCTGGACCCCGAGGTCCGCTCTCTGAAGCCGGAGACCGAACCCGGCGCGATCCCGGACTACGCGGTGCATGTCACCACCACCGACAGCGGCGAGGCCAGCCTGTCTCTGCTGGTCGAGGGGCTGCATTGCGCGGCCTGCGTGTGGCTGATCGAGCGCCTGCTGGCGCGCCAGCCGGGGGTAACCCATGCCCGCGTGAACATGACGACGCGGCGGCTGACCCTGCGTTGGGTGCCGGAGACGGGCGAAGCCGGGACCGACGCCCCCGACCTGGGGGCGCGGCGCATTCTCGACCCCGTGCTGACGGTGGGCTACCGGCTGGTGCCCTACGATCCGGAGACGGTGGAGCGCGACACCGACCGCACCGAACGCACGCTGTTGCGCGCCATGGCCGTCACCGGCTTCGCCGCCGGCAACGTCATGCTGTTCTCCGTCGCCGTCTGGTTCGGCGGCGATATGGGACCGGCCACCCGCGACTTCATGCACTGGCTGTCGGCGTTGATCGCCCTGCCGGCGATCGCCTACGGCATTCGTCCGTTCGCGCGCTCGGCCGTCACCGCGCTGCGGGCCGGCCGCGCCAACATGGACGTGCCGATCACCCTGGCCGTGCTGCTGGCCGCCGGCATGAGCGTGTGGGAGACGGCGCGCGGCGGGCCACACGCCTATTTCGACGCGGCGGTCATGCTGCTGTTCTTCCTGCTGATCGGTCGCTTCCTGGACAGCCGGGCGCGCGGCCGCGCGCGCTCGGCGGCCGAGCGTCTTCTGGCGCTGGGGGGCGCGGCCGTCACGGTGATCGATCCCGATGGCCATGCCCGGTCCGCGCGGCCGCACGAGGTGCCGGTGGGCGCGACGGTGCTGGTGGCCGTGGGCGAGCGGGTGGGCGTCGACGGTGTGGTGGCCGAGGGCGTGAGCGACCTGGATGTCAGCCTGATCACCGGCGAGACGGTGCCCGCCCGCGCCGGGCCGGGCGACCGTGTCTTCGCCGGCACGCTGAACCTGTCGGCGCCGGTGCAGGTGCGCGTGGACGCGGTTGGCGAGCGCACCCTGCTGGCCGAGATCGTGCGCATGATGGAGGTGGCCGAGCAGGGCCGCGCCCGCACCGTCGCGCTGGCCGACCGGGTGGCGCGGCTGTACGCGCCGGTGGTGCATCTGCTGGCCCTGGCGGCGTTCCTGGGCTGGTGGCTGGCCGGCGGGCTGCCCTGGCAGGAGGCGGTGTTGATCGCGGCGGCGGTGCTGATCATCACCTGCCCGTGCGCGTTGGCGCTGGCGGTGCCTGTGGTGCAGGTGATCGCCAGCGGCCGGTTGCTGCGCGCCGGGGCGTTCCTGAAGGCCGCGACGGCGCTGGAACGGCTGACCGAGGCCGACACCGTGGTCCTGGACAAGACCGGAACCCTGACCGTCGGCCGCCCGGCGCTGGTGACCGGCCCGGGGCAGGGCTGGACGCCGGACGACCTGCGGCTGGCCGCCGGCCTGGCCGCCAGCAGCCGCCATCCCCTGGCCCGCGCCGTCGCCGCCGCGTGTCCGGACGCGCCGGCCGTGACGGGCGTCCGCGAGCATCCGGGCGAAGGCTTGTCGTGGGACGGTCCCAACGGTCCGGTGCGGCTGGGCTCGGCGGCGTTCAGTGGGGTCGACGATCTGGGGGCGGGGGACGGCGGGGCTACCGGCCCAGCGTTGTGGCTGCGAGACGGGAGCGAGGCTCCGGCGTGTTTCCGCTTCACCGATCCGCTGCGCCCCGACGCGGCCGAGGTGGTGGCGGCGTTGCGCGCGCGGGGCCTGACGGTGGAGATGCTGTCCGGCGATCGGCCGGAGGCGGTCGCCCGGGTGGCGGCGGACGCCGGCATCGAGTCCTGGCGGGGTGGCTGTACGCCGGCCGACAAGCTGGCCCGCCTGCAGGCGCTACGGGACCAGGGGCGCCGGGTACTGATGGTGGGCGACGGCCTCAACGACGCGCCGGCGCTGGCGGCGGCGCACGTTTCCGCCTCGCCGGCCAGCGCCATCGACATCAGCCAGACCGCCGCCGACGTGGTGTTCCGGGGCGAGAGGCTGGCGCCCGTGGTGACGGCGCTCGACGTGGCCCACCGCGCCGACCGTCTGGTGCGGCAGAACCTGGCGCTGGCGCTTCTGTACAACGCGGTGACCGTGCCCCTGGCCCTGGCCGGACTGGTGACACCCCTGATCGCCGCCGTGGCCATGAGCACGTCGTCCCTGGTCGTCACCGTCAACGCCATGCGTTTGATGCGCAGCCGGGGAGAGAAGACATGAACGCGCTGCTGTTCCTCATTCCCATGGCGCTGTTGCTGGGTCTGGCCGGCTTGGTGGCGTTCCTGTGGGCGCTGCGCAGCGGCCAGTTCGATGACCTGGACGGCGCCGCGCATCGTATCCTGTTCGATGAGGACGACGACGAGACCGATCGGCCCGACCCGCCAACGCGGCAGGGGTGAGTGTGGCCCGTGTTCATTGGAGGGCGTTCGAAAGAGGTCTACCGCATATCAGCGGATTGTGATATGCCTTGATCTGGATCAAGAGCATGGAACGCATCCGGAACGATCCGCGTGGCCGGGTGCAGGAGAACCGATCATGGCCCGTTCCTCCGTCACGGCCCTGCACACGGGGACACCGGCGGACACCGACACCTGCCCGGCCGCGCGCCCTGGCGTACGTGCCCCCGGACGTGGCCCCTGCGGCCATTGCGACCTGGGACCGCTGGCCTTCTGCGACGGGTTCGCGCCGCGCACCGTCTCCAACCTGTGGCGCGTCCAGTGCACCGTGCCGTTCGAGGCGCACGACACCCTGTTCCGCGAGGGCGACCCGGGCGTTGCCGTCTACAGCATCGTCTCCGGCGCGGTGAAGGTCTACAAGCTGATGCCGGACGGCCGCCGGCAGATCACCGCGTTCTTTTTCCGGGGCGACATGTTCGGCTTCTGCCTCGGCGGCAGCTACGCCTACACGGCGGAGGCGATCACCCCGGTCGGGGTATGCCGGCTGCCCATGCAGCGGCTGAACGATTTGGCGAACACCGCGCCGGAGGTCCAGGACCGCATCGTCCGGCGCATGACCGCCAAGCTGGCGCAGTTCCACGACCATGTGCTTCTGCTGGGGCGCAAGACGGCGCGGGAACGGGTGGCGACGTTCCTGCTCGGCCTGTCGGACCGTGCGCGGCGGCGGGGCGAGCCGGGCTCGCCCTTGACGCTGCCCATGGGGCGCGCCGACATCGCCGATCACATCGGCCTGACGGTGGAAACCGTCAGCCGCGCCATGACCCGGTTCAAGCGCGAGGGCCTGCTCGACCTGCCCAGCGCCAGCCAGGTCAGCATCCGCCAGCCCGACGCCCTGCGCGCCATCGCCGAGGGGGCGACCGGGGGGTGACCGGCGGTCCCGTGCGGTGACCGCGCCGGAGAATCCGACCAGAATGGCGCTGTGGTGCGTTGAGACCGGTCAGACGGCCTCCTACTGGCAGATCACCCAGTCCGACAGCCGCTGCATTGAGGACCTGATGTCGCGCCATGGCGCCACGGCCTGCTAGGTCGACTTGGCCTGGGACGAACGCAACACGTTCACCCCGGCGGCGCAGGGCGAGCACATCGCTGGCCAGCTGAACGCGCGCAGCCTCACCCGCGTACCCAACGCGAGCCACCGCCGCCAGGACGACGCTCCCGTGGCGGTCCTTGCGACTCCTGAACTGAGCCGGCAAGGGTCAAAGAAAGCGCCCTAAACGCGGATCACGCACACTCGATGTCCTGAATCTCCATGGCGCTTAACAATCAGGATCATGACGGGGACGTTACTCCCCCGATCAATAATCTGTTCGACGGAGTACATCGAATCCAGCACTTTCGGATTGGCGCCGGAGGCCCCGGTGGCTTCGACGACACGCATGTTTCCTTCGGGCTTGGTTTGCGCAACATAGGATTCCACGATGGCGACGTGTCCAGGACCACGCAAAACCGAATTTCCCTTCATCCAGACCAGAAGATCACCTTGCCGCACGTCGGCCGGATCATTGATGGCCTTGGCGGGATTGTAGTATGAGGCAGCGCTTGTGTTGCGAACCTTTGCTGCGGAGTACGCGAATTTGTTGCAGGCAATCAGATAGTTGGTGACGAGGCCGGAGCAATCGATACCGAGATGTTGATCGCAGTAGTTCTGAAGAACAGGCTGAGTGACGCTGTTGACCTTTTTTGAACGCACGGCCCACTCCAGCGCAAGCTCGTAATCTTGCGGCGCGCCCTTACCCATAGCCGCGTTTCGGATGCGCTCTTTGTTGTGTTGGAACCATTGGTTTGTTCTTGAGCCGCGCGTCACGAGATTATAGTCATCCCTTTGATCTGTCCCCTCATTCCAGTTCATCATGAAGTATTTCCTAAGCGCAACCCGGTAGGTCACGGTTTGGCACATCTGCTTGGCAGGATTATCGATACCGTGCTGGACCCTGAGAGCCTGATACTGCCTCAAGAATTCTACGGGCGTCGGCACGGGCCTTATTTGGCACATCCGCGTGGCAGGATTATCGATACCGTGCTGGACCCCGAGAGCCTGCAACTGCCTCCAGAATTCAGTGGGCGTCGGCATGGGCCTTCTCCTTCTCTGGCTTGCTCGGACCAATCGTCGAGATTGTCATCGGGTCGGCGTGGTCGGACGATAGACTGGTGGGCGCACCCCATCGACTCTGTGGCCGGCTCAACGGGGACGGTCGCCATCAACAGTCTTGGCAGGCAAAGGGTCCAAACAGTCCTGTTCTGGAGCCGAATCCGCCGTTTCAAGCATTCTTGCCCGCGACATCGACCCCGCAGGAATTTTCTGCGTCACGCAAATATCGCTTGGCGATATCTTGGCCAAAACGAAATAGGACCGGGAAACTCGCTCCGGTTCGTCCATATTTTCGTGGACGTGCACCGGCACGATGACCGCGACAGGCCATTTTTGTCCGTCACGATCAGCGATCCGCCATTCGGCCTCATCGCCCAAATGCGACATCTGGCGCGTCACGTAGTCGTGATAGTCAAGGGGATATACTTGTTGCGTCGGCGTGACAATGTCGATTGACTGCCGACCGGACCCGACGTGCCGGATAATTAGACTAAATTCGAACGCACCAGGACACGCAGTGTACGGCGTGCTGTTTGGATCGGTCTGATCAATGTATTCCTTGCACGAGGGGCCACCAAGATCCGTGAATACCGACGCAGTATTAGGAACCGGGCGCGTGGTCTGGGTTTTTCCACCGGTCAGGGAGACCGCTAACGCAATTGCGCCCAGGCCGACGATGCCGCCGATGGATCGCATCATCCAAGTGTTCCTTCTCACGAGGGCGACGGCCGGTCCGAAAGCACCCGCGTCGAGGGCAGAACGGCCCCCTCGCTGTCTTTGATCTTGCCGCTTTCCCTGCAGAATGGCAAGGCGTCAACCAACCGCCGTGATGCCGCCTCGCCGTCGTACCGTGATCCGTTGGGAGCCGATGCTGACACGCGCCTAGGGGTGCGGCACGATGCGGGTCCCCGTGTTCGTCTGCCCCCGCGGAGGCTCCCATGTCCCACGACCTCATTCGCCTGTCGGCCCGTCAGGTGCTGGCCCTGCTCACGCGCGGTGAGGTGTCTCCTCTCGATCTGATCGACGCCGCCCTGGCGCGTCATGCCGCCGTCGACGGGGCCGTGAACGCGGTGCCGACGCTGTGCGCGCGCCGGGCCCGGGACGCGGCCCGTTGGATCATGGAGACTCCGGAGGGGTTGGACGTGGCCGGGCCGGGCTGGCTGGCCGGGCTGCCCATCCTGATCAAGGACATGACGGACGTGGCGGGGGTGCGCACCACCTATGGCTCGCCGCTGTTCGCCGAGCATGTGCCGGACCGCTCAAACCTGTTGGTCGAGACGCTGGAACGGCGCGGCGCGGTGGTCCTGGGCAAGACCAACACGCCGGAATGGGCGGCCGGGGGTGTGACGTTCAACGCCGTCTTCGGTACCACCCGCAATCCTCACGACGCGCGGTTGACGAGCGGCGGGTCATCGGGCGGCACGGCGGCGGCGCTGGCGACGGGCATGACCTGGTTGGCCACGGGGTCGGACATGGGCGGCTCGCTGCGCATCCCGGCGGCCTTCTGCGGGGTCGTGGGACTGCGGCCAAGTCCCGGCCGGGTGGCGCGCGGGCCGGTCAAGGACCCGTGGGACCCGCTGGCGGTCGAAGGCCCGATGGCCCGCGACGTGGCCGACTGCGCGCTGTTTCTGGACGCCCTGGCGGGGGCCGCCGCCGCCGATCCGCTGGCCCTGGAGGCGCCGGACACGCCGTTCCTGGCCGCCGCCGAGCGCCCCCAGGCGCCGCGCCGCGTCGGCTGGAGCCCGGACCTGGGCCTGTGGCCGGTGGAGCCGGAGATCGTCGACATCTGCGCCCGGGCGGTGGCCCGGTTCGAGGACGCCGGCTCTATCGTGGATGCGGCCTGCCCGGACTTTGCGGGCGCGCGGGAGGTGTTCCACGTCCTGCGGGCCGATGCGTTCGTGACCGCGCTGGCGCCGCTCCGCGAGGCGCATCCGGACTTCATGAAGCCCGAGGTCGTGTGGAACATCGACGAAGGGCTGGCCCAGACTCAGAGCGATCTGTCGGAGGCGAAACGCGGTCGCGCGGCCTTGGCGGCGCGTGTCGCGGCGTTCTTCGAGACCCACGACTTGCTGGCCTGCCCGACGACGGTGGTGCCGCCGTTTCCGGTCGGGCAGCGCTCTGTCGAGTCGGTGGGCGGCCACCGCTTCGAGACCTACATGGACTGGTTCGGCATCACCTACACGCTGACCCTGACTGGGTGTCCGGTGATCTCGATTCCGTGTGGTTGGACGGCGGCCGGGCTGCCGGTGGGCCTGCAACTGATGGCTCCGCCGCGCGCCGAGGCGGCGTTGTTCTCCTATGCGGCGCTGCTGGAGGGGTTGCTCGGGCTGCCAAAGGGGCCGGTGGATCCGAGGTCAGGGGCTGCGCCATGATGGATGACCGCAGCGCGCAGTCGTTTCGGACGCGTATCCGTTTTCCGTGTCCAAACGTTGCCAGACGGACAGACGATCCATAACGCCTTCCCTGACAGGAGGTTCCGGCCATGAAGCTGAACTACGACCCGGAGACGGATTCCCTGTACATACACTTGGCGGAGCGGCCGTCCGTCGACTCGGAGGAAGTCTCGGACGGCGTTGTGCTCGATTTCGACGCGGATGGCGCCGTGGTGGGCATTGATGTCCAGCACGCCCGCAGCCGTGCGGACCTTGATCGTTTGCTGGTCAACCGGCTGCCCTTGCGCACGTGGGAGGCGGCGTGAAACGCCATCAAGCCCCGCCCCTCACCAATACCGCAACGCGTCCCGGAAGATGTCGGCAAGGTTGGTTTCGTCGGGGTCGCGCGGGGCCTGGACCAGCAGCCGTTTCTGCTTGGCCGCGCCCTCGACCAGCGCCGGGATGTCGGCCTCGGTGTAGCCCAGGGCGCCGATGCCGTTGGGGCAGCCGGTGTTGCGCATGATGTCCGCCAGCCGCGCCGCCAGCGCCTCGCCGCCATGGTCCGGCGTCAGGTTGCGGGTGTCCGCGCCCAGGGCGTGCGCGGCCTGCAAATGCCGCTCCGGGCAGGCCGGGGCGGTGAAGCGGAACGCGGCGGGGGCGTTCACCACCACCGACAAGCCGTGCGGCACCATGGGCGTTTCGTCCTCGTAGCCGGTGGCGACGTAGCGATGGTTCAGCCCGGCGACGGCATAGCTCATGGCGTGCGGGATGTGCACGCCGGCGTTGCCGAAGGCCATGCCGGCCAGGGTCGAGGCGAACATCAGGCCGTCGCGCGCCTCGGTATCGGCCCGGTCGGCGTAGGCCCGTTCCAGATAGCGCCCGCCCAGCTCGATGGCCTTCATGGACCCGATATCGGACCAGGGATTCGAGCCCTGGTAGGGCGGGCGCAGGCCGGGCTCGGCGGGAGTGTCGCGGGTGCGGAAGTCGCGCGCGGTCCAGCTCTCGATGGCGTGGGTCAGCACATCGAGCCCAGTCGAGCACACCACGCCGGTCGGCAGCGTGTCGATGGTGGACGGGTCCACCACGGCGCGCGTCGGCTTCAGGGCGCGATGGGCGATGCCCGTCTTCACGTTTTCCGACACAAAGTCGAAGATCGCCGTGGCCGTCATCTCGCTGCCGGTGCCGCAGGTGGTGGGGCAGGCCAGATGCGGCTTCAGCGGTCCCGGCACCGGCTTGCCCTGGCCCATGGGGGCGTTGACGTAGGCCAGGAAGTCGTTCGGGTACGTGGCGTACAGGTTGGCGGCCTTGCAGGTGTCCATGACCGAACCACCCCCGATCGACACGAACCCGTCGAACCGGCCGTCCACGGCGAACGCGGCGGCCTCGCGGAAAGAGGTGTCGGTCGGCTCGACCCGCACGGCGTCGTAGACCACCACGTCCAGCCCGGCGCGGGCGAGGGCCTCGCGGGCGATGGCCACGTGCTCGGTGGTGGCGAGGTGGCGGTCGGTGAACAGCGCGATCCGGCGCGCGTTAAGGGCCTTGATGTCGTGGCCAAGCTCGCGCAGGGCGCCGCGCCCATATTTCAGGGGCACCGTCTCGACGGTGAAGATGTGCTCACGGGTCTCCGGCGTCGTCATGGGGTGTGTCCTCCCGGTGTCGGTCGGTGGCGGGGCCGCGCCCGGACAGCAATTCGGACACGCCGCTCGCCACCAGGGCGTGACACTTCTGCGCCAGGGCCTTGCGCGATGGGTACGCGGCCGGGTCCACGGGATCGTGCACGATGACCTCGGCGGTCACGGTGCCCAGGCCGAGAACCGTCCACAGGTGCGGCGCCAGGTCCATGTCGCCGTACCAGGCATAGAACGGTCTCCATCCGTAACCGATCGGCAGGCCGTCCAGCCGCGTGTAGGCCAGCGACACCGGCTGGATGCACAAGGGCGGACCGGCCGCCACCGCATCGGGCGCGGCCGCCACCCGGCGGCGCGGCTCGGCCACCGCCAGCAGCGCGCTCTTGAACGGCAGCACGCGGTTGCCGTCATTGCTGGTCCCCTCGGGAAACAGCACCAGGGGCTCTCCTTCCGTCAGCCGCCGGGCGATGTCGTCGCGTCCCTTGCCGGTGCTGGCGCGCTTGCGCTCGACGAACACCGTCCGGCCCAGGCGGGCGAGCAGGCCGAAGCCCGGCCACGTCCCCACCTCGGATTTGGCGACGAATCCGGCGTCGGCCAGGGCGCCCAATACGACAATGTCCAGATAGGACGTGTGATTGGACAAAATCAGCAAGGGCCGCGCCCTGGTGAAGCGGCCGCGCACAAGGCGTACCCGAAGACCGATAATGCGCGTGACGCTCCGCCAGTAGACGCGGGCCAGCCACCGATGGGGCAGGCGCGCGCCCATCAGCGCGGCATAGGGCAGGGCCACGGCCACGGTCCACAACAGGAACAGGGTCAGGCGCAACGCGGCGCGGGCGGGCGACATCATGCCGGATTTCCCTTCCGCCGGATCACAACGCGGAGGACGGGACGGATCGGGCGGTGCGGTCGTAGTGCCGAAGGTACTTCTCGGTCACCAGGTCGGTCTTGACGATGACGCAGACGTCGGTGGTGTTGAACTGGCGGTCGACGTAGGCGCCATCGCCGACAAAGCCCCCCAGGCGCAGGTATCCCTTGATGAGCGGCGGCAGGCCCGCCACCACGCGCCGCGCATTGAGGCTATCGGCGTCCATCAGGTTCATGGGCTGATAGTACTGGGGTAGCACCACCGGACGGATGTCCTCGGGCGCCAGATGGCAGTGGTGCAGGTAGCTCAGCGCGGGGGCCAACGCCTCGACGTCGGTGCCGTGAAGGCTGGCGCAGCCGAACATCAGGCCGACGTCGTGCCGGAACATGTAGGCGGCGATGCCGCGCCACAGCTGTTGCATGGTGTGGCGGTTGCGGTAGCGGGCGTCGACACAGGACCGGCCCAGCTCCATGACCTCGTAAGGCTGCGCCAGAATAGCCGAGATGTCGTATTCCGAGGCCGTGTAGAAGCACCCGGCGCGCTTGGCGTGCTCGCGCCGCATCAGCCGGTAGGTGCCGACGACGCGGTCGCCGCCGGTGCCCTGGGAATGGTCGATGACCAGCAGGTGATCGGCGATCTCGTCGAACGCGTCGAAATCGCGTCCGCACGCCGCTGTTTCCAGGCTCGGCTGGGCCCCCCGCTCACCGTAGAAAATCCGGAATCGCAAGGCCTGGGCGGCGCGAATCTCGTCTTCCGTATCCGCCAGGACGACATCCAGATCGCCCGCGCGCAAATCCCCGAGAGACCCCATCTTATTCCTTGCCCGGATCCATGGTTCCGATACCCCGGCCGTTCGGCACCGGCCCGCCGGCCGCGCCGGGACGCCGGCGGGCCGTGATCAGGCGGGGCCGTGCAGGCCGATCGGCGAATGATGCCGGACCATGATCCCTCGTTGCAAGAGCGTGCCAGGACCGGCCGATCACGCTCGGACGCGCGTCTGGGCGCAACGGCATGTCCCTCGCTGTCCGCTGTCGATGACCGGCGGCGCCGGTCCTGGGCGTCCCGGTGCCCCTAGGATGCGCCATCGCCAGTGTCGTCCTTGATGGCCAAACCGTAAAGCTCCAGGCGGTGCCCCCGCAACTCGTATCCAAGATCGCGGGCGATCCGCTCCTGCAGTTGTTCGATCTCGTCGTTCTGGAACTCGATCACGCGGCCGGTTTTCAGGTCGATCAGGTGATCGTGATGGTGCTCGGACACTTCCTCATAGCGGGCGCGGCCGTCCCGGAAATCGTGCCGTTCGAGGATGTCGTTTTCCTCGAACAGCCGGACGGTGCGGTAGACGGTGGCGATGCTGATGCGTGGATCGAGGGCCGTTGCGCGCCGATACACTTCCTCGACGTCCGGGTGGTCCTCCGCTTCGGACAGCACGCGGGCGATCACGCGACGCTGCCCGGTCATCTTCATGCCTTTGTCGACGCAGCGTTGCTCGATACGGGAAATCATGGACTGGCGCCGCTTCGGTCCCTGGTTTGACGATTCGCCCCATATTAGGGATCGACGGGGAAAAAGAAAAGGTATGGCACGCGTCGTCCGAACGGCGCCGCGCGCGGGCCATGACGAAGCTGCCGGAGGCAATGGGTGCGTCCGGACTGAAGGGCGGCGGACGGCGCCAGCGGACAACGCCGGCGCACGCCCCACGGGCTCGGCAATGGGCGTTAGCCTTCGTCGGCCTGGCGCCGGTCGCGGGTGCCCAGGCCGATCTTCTTGGCCAGCGCGCTGCGGTGCTGGGCATAGTTCGGCGCGACCATCGGGTAGTCGGGACCAAGCCCCCAACGCTCCCGGTATTCTTCCGGTGTCATGCCGTACGCGGTCTTGAGGTGGCGTTTGAGCATCTTCAGCTTCTTGCCGTCCTCCAGGCACACGATATAGTCGGGGTTCACGGATTTCTTGATGGGAACGGCGGGTTGCGGCCGTTCCTGCGGTGCCTCCGTCTGTCCCACCGTGGCCAGGCTGCGGTGCACGTCCTGGATCAGGGTGGTGAGATCAGCCACCGCGACGGAGTTGTTGCCGACGTGAGCCGAGACGATTTGAGCCGTCAGGCGGAGAAGTTCTTGCTCGTTGGCGGACGAGGACATCAATCGACCTTTCTGTATGTGACCGAGGCGCGAAATGGCTTTGACGGGCCTGATGGCCCAGGGGCCGGACCGCGACAGGCGCAAACCTTGACGGTCCCGGAGCCTGCATCGGAATCCCATTAAGGGTGTTATAGGGGTTTTAGATAAACCCGGCAAGTGTTCTGTCGTGCCCAAAATCCAGTTTCGGCGGCCCAACGGAAACCAGGATGACCATGAGCGACCATGCAATCGACATAACGGCAGATATCTGCCCCTTTACGTTTGTCAAGACGAAGCTTCTTGTCGAGCGCATGAGGGTGGGGGAGACCGCCTTGGTTCGTCTTAAAGGCCCGGAGCCCCTGAAGAACGTGCCCCGCTCCTTGATCGAGCATGGCCATGCCGTCATTTCCCTGGAGAGGGAAGAGGGCGAGGGTCCCGAGGGTGTTCATAGGCTCATCTTGCGGAAGATGACCTAGGCAAACCGCCCGGTCTGTGTTTTGTCCACAACGCGCCTGCAGGCTGGGGGGCGATCGGGGTGTTACTGGCCGCGCGGTTCGGCGGGCGCCTCGCTCAGATCCCGGGCCATGACCAGGGCATCGCGGGGCAGGTCGGTTCCGTGCGTGTAATAAAGGCGCCGCCGGTTCAGGAGTTGGTAGCCGCACGACCGGTAGAAGCAAGTGCCGGCGGCGTTGCCATCCGCCACCTCCAGGACAAGGCGGGTCGCGCCCAGGGATCGTATGTCGCGCTCGGCGTGGCCCAGCAGGGCGCGCCCGATGCCCTGACGCCGCCACGGTGCCGGGCGGACCGCCAGGGTCACGATGTCGGCAGTGTCACCGGCGATCTGGACCAGCAGCATCCCGACGGGCTCGCCCTCTGGCCCGGCCAGGGCCACCCAGCCGCGCAGGCCGGGCAGTGTAAGCACGTCGGCCATCTCGGCCTCGTCCCACGGGCGGTGCCAGGGCTGGTCGATAAAACACACGCGGTGCAGTTCGGCCAGGACGGGCACATGGGCCGGCGCCACCGGCACAATCTCCAGCGGTCGCGGGGTCACGGCCGGGACCGACTGTCGGGCGGCGGGCGGGTCGCGTCCGGCGGACGGACGTACAGGGGCCGTGCCGGCAGGGCGGAGCCCGGGTCCTTGGCCGCCATGGCCGCCAGAATCGCCGGGTCGGGCGGACGCTCGGCGTCCGGCACGATGGTGATCGCGTGCGGCGCCAAGGCCGGCAGCAGGGCCGCGCCGTCGCCTGTGAGGCGCGTCGGCTCTTTCGGCAGGCTGTCGCGGGCGTCGGCCGGTGGCAGCGAAACAGGCTCCCCCATTGCTCGCAGGTCGGCGTCGAACACTTGCAGGAACACCTCGGCGCGGCGGGCGTCCAGGGCGACGGCGATCGGCGTGTCCCGCGGCGGTGCCGCCGCGGCCATGCGGGCCAGGACCGCCGTGCTTGTCACGCCGAGCACGGGGCATCCGGCGGCCAGCGCCAGCCCGCGCGCGAACGACAGACCGACGCGCAGCCCGGTGAAGCTGCCCGGGCCGACGGTGACGGCGATGGCCGTCATCTCGGTTGCCGTCAGCCCGGCGTCGGCCAGAACCGCCCGCACGATCGGGGCCAACGCCTCGGCTTGGCCGTGCTCCATGGCCTGGTCGGCGCGCGCCAGCACCGCGCCGTCTCGCCACACGCACACGCCACAGGCCCGGCCCGAGGTGTCCAGGGCCAGGGTCGGTCCGCCCAGGGGATGGGTCACGGCTCACGCTCCGGCATCATGCCTCCCGCAATGGATCAGGCGCTTCGGGTGCGCCGTGGTTTCTGGCCGATGGTCCGTTCGCCGACCAGCCAATAGGTGATCCCCAGGGCGATGACGATGGCGGCAATGGCGAACATGTAGCTGGGCTCGATCTTGTCCAGATCGAGGATGATAACCTTTCGGGCGATGGCCATCAGGGCGGTGGAGACCACCAACCGGATATGTAGCACGTCATCCCGCAGATACAGCGTGATGTTCACGAAGATCTCGATGGCGATCAGCACCGTCAGGAAGGCACCGAAGGTGACGATGATGTCCCGGATCTCGAAATCCGTCGCGACGGGCGCCAGGATCTCCTGGTAGAGGACATTGGCGACGTCGACGATGCCCCACAGGATGGAAAACACCATCAGGACGGCCAGGATGCGAACGCTGAAGCGGATGACCCGGTGCAGGATATTGATCAGGCGGTCCGGCTCGTCCAGGGACAGTTCTTCCGTCGGAAGCTCTTCCTCGCTGATGGCCTGCCTTCGCTCGGCGCGGAAATGGCGCATCAGCGATTTCAGAACGTTGTTGTGGCTGGCCAGGTAGACCGCGCTGAGCTTGCTTTCGTCAAAGCCCTCTAGGTCGGCGATGTTGCTCAGGTCCTGGCTGGAGAGCTTCTTGAACCCCATGCTCCAGTCAGGGTACTCGCGTTCCGTGACCGTTTTGCGTTCGAGGATGGTGACGTCCGTGTGTCGGCTGTCGGTGCTGAGGCGGTCGACCAGGGCTTCGACCTCCGGCTCCTCGCCTTCCAGCACCTGAAGGAAGGTGCCTTCGTGATACAGGAGCATCCCGGTGATGCCGTGGGCGGCATTGTAGCGCCGGCTAACCGTCAGGATGTCCCTGAGATCGGCGGTGGACATGGGGGTGGTGGCGGTGCTGGCGTATGTGATCTGGATCATTCTTCGTCTTGCCCCCCCCGGGTGGTGTTGTCTGGTCACACTGATGTTGACTGCCCGAAATCTCCACGGATGGTGTAGGATTTTTCGCGCCGATTGGCAACGCAACCGGCCGAAGCGGAGACATTCAAGCGCCGACTCCATTCGTCCCGCCCGGCATCATGTGGGTGCCGGCGGCGGCGTCGCTCAGCACCGGATAGCGGCCGCGCGGCTTGAACAGTTGATAGTGCCACCACTCGTTCCGATAGAAGTCCCACCCCGCCGCTGTCATCAGGCCCAGCAGCAACAGGCGATTGCGTTGCGCCTCGGCCGGGACTTCCAGCACCCCGTGATGGGACTCGGGGACCATGGCGTCGAAGCCCGTGCCCATCTCCAGCGGCGCGCCGCTGGCGGTGTCCACCAGGGTCAGGTCCACGGCCGCGCCCATGGAATGCGGCGAGCCGCGCCGGGGGTCGGCGATGAAGTCCGGATCCGGACAGGCCTCCCACAGTGTCCATTGCGCCTCGGCCGGGCGGAAGCCGTCGAATACCCGCAGCCGCAGGCCGAGCGGCCGCGCCAGGGCGACCGCCCGCCCCAGCAACGCGGCGGCGTCCATGTGCAGATAGCACGCGGCCCGGGCGTAGATGGGCCGCCCGGTGATGTTGTCCGCCGTGGCATAGCGGAGGTCCAGGTCCAGGTCGTACCCCTCGGGGGTGATCTCGATCAGCATGACGTCTCGGGACAGCGGAACGTGTCAACGACTTTGAGACAGTCGGATTGGGAGATTAAGCTCTGTTGCTGGGGCTCGCCCCCGGGGCTCCACAGGCACCCCCCGCCCCAGCC
>Ga0207419_1000338_pt1 | contig 39903 bp, 31 predicted proteins | sample ElkSloMetagenome_4_FD_184723 | JGI IMG/M metagenome (GOLD analysis project Ga0207419, IMG submission 184723) | Hot spring microbial communities from Elkhorn Slough, Monterey Bay, USA - MD2A (version 2) | ecosystem: Environmental > Aquatic > Marine > Intertidal zone > Estuary: Microbial mat ...
AATTCTGTGGGAATCGGTTCAGTTAATAATTCAGTCACCAGATTTTTATTGAGGATTTCCCAAAAGTCCGTTTCATTGGGATAATTGACGAGAAAATCATCTATAAAATTGTAAATCTGAGTAAATTCTGGATACTCAAACGGATCATCTACACCGATTCCTTCTACATAATCATAACTCACGAAAATATCAATTACACCTTGTCCTTGGTGTTCGATGTCATACCCCTCAAAGCCAAAAGACCATCCCTCTTCTAATTTTACCGAAGAGAACATCGTTACTGCACGAGAAACAGCCGGATTAATAACGACCCCTAAACTTAGAGTAATGGTAGTTGCTGCCAGGTTGATCAAGTTTTTCAATTTCATGGGAAGTATTCCTTGATTTTAGTGCAAATAAAAACTAGGATGATGCACCTTTTAATGTTTGTTTTGCCTAGAGTATCAAGGATAACTGTGTAGAATTCAAGAGGGTTTTGTAAAAATTACCAGGCTTAACTTTACATGAGCTTTACATAACCGGGGGAAAATATAGTAAACTCTATATCGAAATTTCCCTCAAACGTCCTGAGATTGGGCTTGAATTGCGGTAATGGCAACGGTATTGACAATATCGGGAATTGTACACCCGCGACTGAGATCGTTAACGGGTTTTTTCAACCCTTGTAAAACGGGGCCAATTGCCACCGCATTTGCCGAACGTTGAACGGCTTTATAAGTGTTATTTCCAGTGTTCAAATCGGGGAAAATAAACACGGTTGCGTGTCCGGCGACTTCACTTCCGGGTAGTTTAGTTTTGGCTACACTTTCATCAACAGCCGCATCATATTGAATCGGCCCTTCTATTTTTAAATCCGGGCGTAATTGTTGAGCAATTTGAGTGGCTTCCCGAACTTTATCGACATCTTCTCCTTTCCCTGATTCTCCCGTCGAATAAGACAACATCGCCACCAAAGGTTCGATCCCAAAGGTTTTCGCAGTGAGTGCTGAACTAATGGCAATATCGGCGAGTTGTTGAGGATTTGGATTGGGATTAACTGCACAATCTCCATACACCAAAACCCGATCTTCTAAACTCATGAGAAACACACTCGAAACAATCGAACATCCCGGCTGAGTTTTAACAAATTCTAAGGCTGGACGAATGGTGTGAGCCGTTGTATGAACCGCTCCTGAAACCATTCCATCTGCAACCCCTTTGTACACCATCATTGTTGCAAAATAACTATTATCGTGCATCATATCGGCTGCACAATCTCGACTAATCCCTTTATGTTTTCGCAGTTCAAAATAGGTTTCGGCATAGTCTTCATACCAGTCAGAATTGCTCGGATCAACAATCTTAACACCGTCTAAATTCAACCCCAAAGCCGCAATTTTATTGTTAATTTCTGACTCTTGACCTAACAGCGTAATATCAACAACACCTCGTCGTAATAAGATCTCACTGGCTTGTAAAATCCGTTCTTCGTTTCCTTCGGGTAAGACAATATGTTTTTTATTCTTTCTCGCCCGATCAATTAACTCATATTCAAACATCAACGGTGTCAGACGATGAGAACGAGAAATCGAAATACGTTCGGCTATTTTTGAACCCTCTACATAGGACTCAAATATGCCTAAAGCAGTGGCAATTTTTCGGGGATTATCTGCGGTAATTCGCGCTCGAACTTGACTAATTTTAGTCGCAGTTTCAAACGTATCTTCTTCAACCATCATAATCGGTACACTCCACTGACTAAACCCATCAATGAGTTTATAAATACTCAGAGGAATTTGGATATTTCCCGTTAAGATAATTCCGGCAATATTGGGATAATTTTCTGATAAAGTTGCCACTAAACAGCTTAATAAAATATCCGATCTATCCCCTGGAGTGACAATTAAACTGCCTTCATCAATATGTTCGAGGAAGTGAGGAACTTGCATCGCCGCCACTTTGCAATCATGGACTTCTCGATTGAGTTGATCTCCATCCCCATGAATGAATTTTGCGTTAATTTTTTGAGCAACTTCTCCAATAGTTGGTTTCCAAAGAATTTCTTCTTCAGGTAATACAAAAACCGGATCTTCAGACGACCAACAGTTTTTAAATTTTTCGGTAATTGTACTAATATCTTCGGGTAAAACTCGGTTGACAATTGTCGCTGCAATTGTACATCCTTCTTCGATAAAAGCTTCTCGTTCGGAGCGAACTCCATCAACCACTTCCTCGGGTGTTTTTCCCTGTCCATTAGCAACAATAACAATCGCTGAACCTAAATCATTGGCGACTTGAACATTCAAATTAAAATCAAAGGCGGAAGTCACATCAACTGTATCAGCGCCTTCACAAACAATAAAATCACACTGTTGTTCTAGGGTTTTATATTTTTCTAGAATAACTTTGAGGAGTTGATCATAATGTCCTTCAGCGACGATATGTTGGGCTTGTTCGTGATTTAAAGCGTAGAGAGATTCATAGGGAAAATTCAGTTGATAACGACTGCGAATTAATTCAATATCAGGATCAGGTTGATCTCGACGATGAATAATTGGACGAAAAACACCCAATCGACCAATGCGTTTAGATAGTAATTCCATTATGCCGAGTAACACAAGAGATTTACCACTGTCGGAGTCTACTGCTGCGATATATAAGTTTGAAACCATAGAAGCCTCCCCTGGATACACGCCAGAAAATATCAGAATTTCAATGCTTTTTGCTGTGAAATCTTGGCTGATTTTTTGAGACTATATTTTTGACTGGGATGATAGAGTGTTGCTGGCTAATCTCGGTAAGCAATTCTGATACTCTGAACCAAAATTCCTACAGAAATTAGAATAATTAAACACGCCCAAAACCAATGGGGTAGAAAGAGTTGTTGAGCAATTTGTCCAGTATCAGAAATAATCATTCGACCTCCAATCACGGCTTTATTCATAAACAAATAACCCCGTTGATGGTAGGTGCTGATAATCGCTTGTACGCCTAAAAACTGAATCGCCCATCCTTGCAACCAATGAGGGGTTTTTAGGGCAGTAAATAACAAGCCAGCCCCCCACAGAGAAATCGCCAGGATACCAAATAGCGATCGCACCCAGATTAACACAGAAAAGAGTAATAAACCGCTAAGAATCATTAAACAAATATGAGCATTTTTGTAGCGACGACTGGAAATAATAAATAATCCCCCCGCAAATGCAGGCCCCAACGGGCCACCCGCAGCCACCAACGCCCGTCCAATGCGACCTAAAAATAACGAACCCGAATGTACCGCAAAGCCAGAACCGTTGGGAAGCATCACCAATTTTCGGAAGTCTCCTCCCAGGAGTAATGCTGTTAGTCCGTGACCCATTTCGTGAAACCAAGTGGCGAGAATTGAAAAGGGATAGAGGATATAATCTCCCCAGGAAAATTGCCACAAAATCAGGGTAACAGCAGCGGCGCCAATTAGCCAGCTTATCCCCATTTGGTTGCGATTTCCGGTGGTTCCCTCAAAGGGTTGCAGATTCAGATTTTTCATCGGTTAAGCGTCGGTAAAATATAGGTTAGATTGAAATCTCAGTCAAGTTCTGTTGTCTATCTACATGATAGAACTTTGGTGTTTCTGATGGCGATGAATGCTGTTTTAATTTTAGCTGCTTATTTTAGCTGACGGCAAATCCAGTATAAGGTCTAACTAAGAGTTCTGTGAAATGTTAAAAAAATATCTTCTTTAGGAACTCCTAATTTTACAAATTCATTAGCAAACCCAATTTCTGTCCCATCGTGTTGTATCCAGATTTTACCCTCTTTTTTGAGGTCAAAATGCAACACACAACCATATCGTCGGTTTCGATTTTTCCAACCCGCATACACCAATTGATAGTGGTCGTGTTCGGGGCGCGAAAATTAGCTGAGTTTCTACATCGGGATCGGGCGAACCTAAATTGGCGTAATCGGTAATTAGCTGTTTAATATACGTTCTATATTGTTCTAGTTTATCCATTGTACAATAACCTCATCCAACGGATTGTATACAAGAGTTGCATGAGAAAAAAGTTTCTATCTTCTATCTACGTTATTGAACTTTATCGTTGATGAGAACTGTTAGTGCAATCACTCTCACTGATTCAAAATTGAATAGTGCTATCTTCTTCATTTTCAGAATCATCATCTACATCCAAAAGAGAGAGTTGCCTTATTTCACGACGAAGATGCGAATCTCTTCTCATTAAAGTTCGAGCTACTCGAGAGGATTGTATGACTTCTTGAAATTCATCAACACGATTGAGTTGCTTGGCTAGAGATTGTGCTTGTCGAAGCAAATCAGGATTGATATCGTGTTCTAAAACTTGTTTTGCGATTTCAAATGCTCCCTCTATGTCATCATCTTTTTGGCGCATTTCTATTGCTATCTTTGCAAGTGAAGTATCTAGATCTTCTATAGGTATATCAGCGATTAACTCTCTGGAGATTTGATCTTGACCTAACTTTAGAGCGCTTCTTGCTGCAATGGAACGGGCTTGAGACTTATTCTTATCGTCTAGAACACCTTCATCTTCATATAAGTCTAAAGCAACTCTAAGGCTGTCTTCATATGCTTTTAGATCTTCTAACATACTTGCATAGTACATTCTTTCTTTTGGATTGAGTTTCTTTTTATTCCATAAATACTCTATGACTTTTACAGCCTTCATTTTGTCTTGAATTTTTAAACGATATAATCCATGAAGTGACAAATAACTATTAGCAATAACGCGCTGCACCTCTTCATTATCAGGCGTTAAATCAAAAAGCTTCCATCCAAAATTTCTCATCTCTTCTGTTTTTCTTCTTAAGCGAAAGAAATTCATAGCTGTTTTGTAAGCTTCTGGATGGGGATAAAGAGCCACTAAGCCGAGAACATTTTTTTCTGCTTCTTCTACAGAAACGAGAAGAATTTGACTACTAATACGCTGAATTTCTTCTCGAATATTTTGATCAGCCAACTCCAAATTCAAGCCATAGAAGAGACGAACATAGTTGCTTACCAATTCTTCATCTTTGCTGGCGTTAGAAATTGCCAAGAACTCTTCTCTTTCTAGAAGAGAGCATGAAAAAAGAAAAAATAGTTTTGTTTCTGGGATGTCAAAAAGCTTGCAACATCTTTTTTTGAACCCTTCTAAGTCATCAGGTTTCGGCACTCTTGACACTACTACTTTAACATCTATAGACTTTTTCAGTGCCTTGGCTACCTGACTATTTTCGATCAGTTCCTTAATGTGTTTAGTTACTTTAATACTTTCTGAACTCAATGAGGATAACATAACAACCTCATCAGCCAATTGCTGAGTGCAAACACCAGCTATCTCAGTAATACCTGTACGAGAATCTATAATTACATAATCAGCTTGTAGTTCTTGTTTAATCTGAGCTAGAAATTGTTGAAAAAAAGCCACTCCATTACGATCGCTAGAAAAAATTAAGCCCCAGTCTAGCTGGCTTAAGTTTTTGTAATATTCTTCAGATAAGTATTGACCCGCAGGTATGAGCCACAGAGGTACAGTGCTATCTGAAGACTCTGTGGGAACTTGAACACAAATTGATTCTAGAGTTTTCAGTGCAGAGTTGTTTTTCTGATAGTGGATGATATAATCAAGAACACCTTTTTGATCATCAGGAAGCTTGAGCAAAGGAAATTTCGCGTCTATCCCAGGTGCTTCTAAATCAAAATCAATGATGACAGTTTTTAATCCTAGCTTGGCAAGATAGACCGCAAAGTTTGCAGCAGCTAAGGTTCTACCTACACCTCCTTTATATGAATAAAAAGTGATAGTTCTCATGCGGCTTTACCCCATAATCCGTTGCTTTCGACGCAAGCTTGTGCTTGCTGACACTTATTTTTATCTTCAGATGAAATCAATTCAAAATCCGATAACTCAGAATTCTCTTGAGAAGAACTGACTTCTACATCTTCAAAAAGTGTTTCGATTCCTGCCTCAAACTCTTCTTTGCTCATTCTCAGCTTCGCAGGGATCTCTACTCTCTTTTTCTCATTCAAGAGAATCGTAGCTTTAAAATCAGCATCAAGAGCATTTAAGTAAGCTAGTACAGATTCAAAGGTATGATCATTATTAGCAGTTTCAAGCTTAGAAACCCAACTTTGTCCTACTCCCAAGCGTTGTGCTAGATCTGATTGAGTCAAACCTGTTTCTTTACGAACATTTCTCATTGCTTGTGTTAGTGCAATCCGAAATAGTTCTTGTCGTTCTGCAAAACAAGTTTCTGGCGTTTCAGCAACTATCTCATCGAGGAAAGCGAAAACATCCTCTGCTCGATTTTCATGGTTTGTCATGTTTACCCCTCCTCATCTACTATCAACTGATCTCGTCGCTTGGCTGCAATATTAATTTCAGATTTTGGTGTTTTGCGACTTTTCTTTTTAAAGCCATGCAGTAGGAAGAAACGCTTACCCCCGGAGGCACAAAGAAATATACGGGGATTGTTAGGGGTATTGTCGATTCGTAATTCATAAAGGTTCTTCTCTGTAGCAATTTTGTCTAAAATGTCTGATCGCTCTTTTAATAGGCGTAGTCCGTAAGCTCTGAGCAACTTGAGGCGCAGGGCAAACTGCTTTAGCTCCCCTGGCTTCAAGGATGAATTTTCTAGGAACTCCTTAACAGGCAGGGTTCCATCTACTTCTGTGTAAAAGTCAATTTGCCATTGGTCTTGCACTCCTCTTGCTCCTTAGTATAGCATGACATTTTTGGAATACCACGTTAGCTGACTCTAATTTTTGAGGGCGTTCTCAAGCTATATCTCAAGTCAGGAGCATTGAAATAATCTTCAACTACACCGTCAATCGTTCCCTGATCGGTTGTTTTAAGACCCATCTCTCTGGGCGCGTAGAGAAGATCTCTATTATCTTTGGAACTTAGAGTGTTGTGACTTCCGATAAGGGTGAATTGGCGATCACAAACGATGTATTTTTCATGGGTTCCGAGAAGCTTCAGTTCCATTTGCTCTCGATAGCGTGATCTCAACATCTGAAGATCCCGAAAAGCATTATACTGACCCGACTGATCGGCGGTAGCGTTAACAGAACACTCACCGGAAGGGTAAATCTCGATAATTGCATTACCAGAATAGGTTGTTATTCCTTTTATGTCATAACTGTATCCCCAGCCAATGTATACACGGCATCCACGCTCTAGTAAAGCTGTCATTCTCGATAAAATTTCATCGTCGATACTGCGTTTACTCAGCCAAGGACTGGTAATGATCACAAATTTCTGTGCTTGAGATAAACTATCGATCAGAACTTGGCGACTTCCCGCTCGACCTTTGATTAATTGAACTATTGGACGTTTGCCAGCTTGCACCAGGTTGTAGAAAGCTGTGTATGATTTTATCAACTCAACTCCGTTGGGATGATCGGCTAACTTCATTAGTCCTGCCAACCAACCATCCAACTCTGCATCGGTAATTTGCCGCTCTTCTATTGAAACCCCTGAAGGAAAACTATGCTCGGGAGTCATTATTCTATTTTTAGAATTTTACTGTTTAGTATTATTGCATAAATAGAATAAAAGCTGCAACTCCCCAGTTATCTCAACCCATTCGAGTTAAAATTAACCATAAAGACACTCGATTGAGTGCAACTTACGCCTAACCCTGTTTTAAGAGCTTAAGTCATCATACTTGTTCACATCATTTTCACATTTACATCGAAGCGGGGGAAAATCCGTTGGCGCCAGAGGAGTTAGAGACGTTGGGTGAGGAGGAGGAATAATTTCAGGTTGGGAGGGTTCTGCTAGTCCTGTTGCCGGAAAATCAATGTCCGGTCTGATAGATGAAGTTAGTTGAAACTGACTGAAAAAATGATAATATCACTAGAGTACAAGGGGGAGAGATTCTTCGTTACGCTCACCAATGACAGTCTTTACAATCTAACTGACTAACTTTAAAGCGGCATTAATCGGAAGTTGAAATAAGGTTTTTTCTTCTAATTGTTTAGAAAAAAACAGAATTTATAAATTTTCTATCTCGCCTGAACTGGGATTTAAACGTGCAATAATTTCTTCGCCAATTTCTTCGGATTCTTGTTCGGCGTTGGGAGGGCAAAAAAAATAATTCCCCTCGCCAGATCACAACTCTACGGAACAATTCTCAACCGTTGCGTCACCATCGTAATCCCGCCCGGACGCATTAAAATGGCAGAAATCCAATTATTTCCCGGTGTTTTTGGGGCGGTGCCAATTTTAAATACACCTCCAGACGGTAAGAACTCCAACTCTAAAGGAAACTCGGTTAAATACGCTCTGGGTGTGACTCGTTCTTCAATAGCGGTTCCGATCATAATTTGATCGCCGAGAGGTTCTTCAACAATCGCATCAATGCTATATTCTTGACCTGTTTTTACTTGTTCGGGTACAACTAATGTCACCGTTGGGGGTTCTTCGCCGCTGGTTAATTGATTGCGTTCGGCTAAGACTTCTTGTTGAATAACTTTTTGATTTTCTACTCGTTGCTGTGAGGTAATCGTAGAATTGAGTTTAAATTCTCGACCATTTAAGTCTTGAGTTCCACTAATTTCTGTGACTGTAGTTGCGACAATCGCTGATCCGTCTTTTTCCCAGGATTGCAACTGAGTCTGATAATTAATATTAGAATAATTTTTCCAAAGCTGGTTTAAAACCTGTTCTAAACTCCGACGATCTAACCCCTCAGTTGTGCTAAAATCTTCACTATAAAATTCTAGTACCCCCTTCACATCCTGACGATTGGCTGCGGCTTCTATTCCTTCTATTAAAGTCGTCAGTTCTGAGGGCGCGGTTTCGGGCGGTTCTTGGGCGTGAACCCGACTCGAATCAACACCTGTCATTCCCCACAATACCAGACCGAGTAGAACAGAAAGCATCGGAGAAAACTTTTGACGGCGACGAGACACAAGAGAAGGAAGTTGCCGAGAAGGAAAAATCGTCATAAGAAACGGTTTTGTTGTTAGTAATTAAGTCGATAAATATTGAATTAGCGGCTTTTTACAACCGTTAACCTCTATGTACAGTTGTCAGTTATCCGGTTTTCGATACCCAATAATGGTAACTTTAATGGTAACTTAAAACTTACAGCTCTGTTTAGGATACACCCAATTCAAAACACTCATGCGATTATTGATTGCAGCTAGTGGTACAGGCGGACATTTGTTTCCAGCGATCGCAACGGCCGCCCAATTACAAGATTATCAAATCGAATGGCTAGGCGTACCTGACCGCTTAGAAACACAGCTTGTTCCCCAGCAATACCCTCTCCATACGATTAGTGTTCAAGGGTTTCAGCAACGATTTGGCTTAGGAACAGTGCGAACTTTTAGCCGTTTAACCGCTTCTATCCTACAAGTTCGCCGTCTCCTCAAACAAGGGAACTTTCAAGGGGTTTTCTCAACCGGAGGTTATATCGCCGCCCCTGCGATTTTAGCGGCCCGTTCGTTGGGTTTACCTGTAATTTTGCATGAGTCGAACGCTTTACCGGGGAAAGTCACCCGTCTACTCAGTGGGTGGTGTAACTTAGTCGCGTTGGGGTTTGACTGTTCTACTCAGTATTTACCTCGCGCCCAAAAAACGGCGATTGTGGGAACTCCGGTGCGATCTGCCTTTTTAGCCGAAACTGAACCGTTATCCTTTTCTATCCCCGAAAACGCGCCGCTGATTGTGGTTATCGGCGGAAGTCAGGGGGCAGTTGCCGTTAACCAGTTTGTGCGAGAAGCGGCACCGGCTTGGTTTGATCTTGGGGCTTGGGTCGTGCATCTTACGGGAACCAATGATCCCCATACCGATGATTTAAAGCATCCCCAATACTTAGCCCTGCCATTTTATGACAATATGGCAGCTTTATTCAAACGAGCCAATTTAGCCATTAGTCGGGCGGGGGCGGGTACTCTCACCGAATTAGCCGTTACTCAGACCCCTTCTATTTTGATTCCCTATCCGTTCGCCGCAGAAGATCATCAAACCCATAACGCCAAAGTGTTTGCAGAAGCAGATGCCGGATTATTGCTGCCTCAAAACGACCTCACAAGCGAAATTCTCCAAAGTAAAGTCTCACATCTGCTGACATCCCCTCAACAACTCCAACAAATGGCAGAAGCAACAGCCTCATTAGCGGTATTGAACAGCGCCGAACAATTAGCTGATTCTATTAGTCAAGTGTTGAGTCGCGAGGGGAAGAAAAATAGATGAGAAATTAAATAAAAATCAAGGAAAAATCCCTAATTTTGTTTGTTGTTTTTAGCGAAGTTTAACCGCTTTGATCCGAATTCGTTTGTAGTCAGCGATCCAGCTTCCTTCGTGATACAACTTCGAGTGCAACTTCTTCTCAATCCGCGTTAAGATGGGTTCTTGTTGTTCAGCCGGAATATTATGAAAGAAGCAACTGGCAAACATTTCAATCCAATTTCGCAGACCATTTTTTCCGTCTTCTAGACGAGTCGGCCGATCAAACAAAGTCGCCACTTGTAATTGAAAACCTTGACGTTCTAAAAGCGTGCCATATTCTGCAATACTGGGAAAATACCAGGGATTAAAGCTTTGATTTTCTGGATATCCAGCCTCATCTAACGCTTCATAGATGCCATTAACAATCGTTTCCACATTGCCCTGACCCCCAAACTCGGCAACAAATCGTCCTCCCGGTTTTAAAGCCTGCCAAACTCCTTCTATGACTTTCTCGGGTTCTTTGATCCAATGTAAAACCGCATTGGAAAACACGCCATCAAATTGTTCATTCATCCCTAAAGCAGCAGCATTGATAACAGCAAACTTGAGGTGAGGATAGGAATGACTGGCTCGTTCGATCATGGAAACGGCATTATCAACACCAGTGACCTCTGCTCCGGAACCGGTGATCCGATAGGTTAGATGGCCTGTTCCACAACCGAGATCAAGGATGTGTTCTCCCGGAGTGGGATGAAGTAATTGTAGTAAGTCAGTCGCGAGGTGAGAGACATAGCGGTGGCGATCATCGTAAAGATGGACATCCCAATCATTGAGAATGGGGGTCTTTGTGTTGTTGGCTGTCTTAATACTCATTCGACGCTTAGGAGTTGGGTCTTTGGTTAACAGTATGCAGTATTTATTGATAAACTTTTTTTAAGTTTAACAAAGTTTAAACGGTATTGTCATCGAGGGGCTTGCTCCGGGTAAAACTCTTTTTGACTTTACAATCGGTTTGAGCGCTTTTCACGACAGTTTCACAATTCATACTCTAGGGATCAGGGTTTAAATACAGCAAATCAGTAGGAATACTCATGGAGTCAAGGAATTTGTTAGATTTTGTAGGTAGAAAAAACACTGAACAAGAACTACTTTAATCTAGATTTTACTCTCTAGCTCAAAGTTATACTCAATCAAGGCTTTTGATAGATTTTACATTCAATTCGCCAATTTTCAACCCCATAGAGATTGAATTTTGACTCATTTTGTGATAAAAACTACAGACTGTTGGCTAGATGGCAATCAAATTGCTCGAACGGGAGGCGCTTCATGTCTGGTAACGAACTTCAAGCCGATTTTTGGATCACGGAGTACATCACGCCTTGGGATATTTATGCTCACGGGGTCACGAACGTACTAGCCTACAAAAAAACAGCGTTTCAAGAGATGTATATTGTAGAAACGGGAGCCTATGGCAAAGGTCTAGTTCTCGATGGAAAATGGCAGTCCTGCACAGGAGATGAGTTCCTCTACCATGAACCTCTGGTGCATCCGGCGATGATCGCTCACGCCTCACCTCGTCGGGTGTTGGTTTTGGGGGGTGGAGAAGGGGCAACAATTCGGGAAGTTTTGCGCTGGAAAACTGTTGAACAGGTGGCGATGGTTGATATTGATGGAGAAGTTGTCGAAGCCTGTCGAGAATATCTCCCGGAAATGCACGCCAATGCTTTTGATGATCCGCGACTGAAACTGGTGATCGGTGATGCGTTAGAATTTCTCGATAGCAGTGATGAGCCGTGGGATGTGGTTATTTCTGATCTCTCTGATCCGATTGAAGAAGGGCCATCATTCAAGCTATTTACCAAAGAGTATTTTGAGAAAATTCGCAACTGTCTGGCGCCCGATGGTTTTCTCGTCATTCAAGCAGGCCCCGTCTCGCCGGGAAGTATGAAACTTCATGTCCGCCTCGTCCATACCGTTAACGCGGTGTTTCCTCATGTTGTTCCCTACAGTAGCTATATTTCGACTTATGGGGCGCCTTGGGGGTTTGCAGTAGCGTCGGCAAAACCCATTAATACTCGTCCTGATCCCAAACAAGTTGATCAACTGATCGCGGAGAAAACCACAGGTGGGTTACGGATGTTTGATGGGGTGGCGTTTTTGGGAATGATGCAAGTTCCTCTGCATATCCGCAAAGCGATCACAGAGGAAACTCAAGTGTACACCCTGGCTGAACCGCCTAAGTTCTTTGGGAAGGGAAGTAGCCAACAATAAAGTACATGATCTATAACTCCCCTCGCCTCGCAGGAGAGGGGTTGGGGGAGAGGTCATCCAACTGCCCTCGCCTCGCAGGAGAGGGGTTGGGGGAGAGGTCATCCAACTGCCCGGGTCATTTAATTTGAGGTTGATCAACTTCAAAAATAGCTGAAAACAATCACAGTGTAACCGGATTTCAAGCAGTTTTTATAGGATTATCCAGCACCTAACACCCGATCAAACCCGACTGGGATAATACTAATATAATTGATCGAAAGGTGGGGAGGTCGGGAGATTGGGAGATTTTGGCTTTTGACCTCACGACTTCAGTTCACGGGTTACGGTTTGCGCTCAAGACTTTCACTATCGATTCAGAAAGGTTATCCTAGATAAAATTAAACTGATCTCAGGACAAAACTTTTTATGTCAACACTCACTCCTCACCTTTCGGTTGAAAAAGTAACTCATTCTCGCCTCAACGAACTCAACGGAGATCAAGTTGCCTTTGGAAAGGTTTTCAGTGATCATATGTTTGTTGCATCTTATGAAAATGGGAGTTGGCAAGAGGCTAAAATCGTTCCCTATGGACGTATTGAGATGGCACCTTCTCTGTCTGCACTGCACTATGGTCAAGCGGTTTTTGAGGGGATGAAAGCCTATAGAAGTCAGGCGGGAGAACCGTTATTATTTCGACCGGACGCAAATTTTGAACGGATTAATTTATCGGCTCAACGATTGTGTATGCCTCCGATTTCCAAAGAGGTTTTTATGTCGGGTTTGACTGAATTAATTCGCCTCGATGCTAATTGGATTCCCTCGGGAGAAGGAAGTTTATATATCCGACCAATTTATTTTGCTGCGGATGAATTGATTGGTTTAAAGCCATCTGACAGTTACAAATTTTTTATTATTACTTGTCCAGTTGGTGCTTACTATTCTCAACCTGTTAAATTAATCGTCTCAGATCAATATGTTCGCGCTTGTGAAGGGGGAACAGGTGCGGCGAAAGTCGCGGGAAATTATGCAGCGAGTTTATTAGCAGATCAAGAAGCGAAAGCTAAAGGATATGATAATGTGATTTGGTTAGATGCCATTCATCATAAATATATTGAAGAATGCGGTACGATGAATTTGGCATTTGTGATTGATAATGTTGTGGTGACTCCTAAATTAACCGGAACGATTTTAAATGGAATTACCCGTAATAGTGTGTTAACGTTGTTTAGAGATATGGGGGTTACAGTTGAAGAAAGATTGGTTTCTATTGATGAAATTGCTGAGGCTTATGATCGTGGTATTTTGATGGAAGCTTTTGGGATGGGTACGGCAGCAACCATTGCTCCAATTTCAACCATTAATTATCAAGGACGAGATTTAACTTTACCAACAGTTGCTGAATTTAAGTATAGTCATGCTGTGGGTCAAAAATTGGAAGATATTAAAACTGCTAAATGTGAAGATTCTCACGGTTGGGTTGTCCGAGTTTAATTTTAGTTTTTAATTGACCATGAACTCGCAAAAATCAAAACAACCCCCCTCGCTTCTTCATGCACCAGTAGGATTAATTTCTGGTTTCACTTACCCCTTTAGAGCTTTGGGTTTGTTTATCCGAACGCCTAAACTCTGGGGGTATGTGATTGTTCCCGTAGTGATTAATATTATTGTCGGAATTCTCCTGTATGTGGGGTTACTATTTCCGGGCTTGAATGGGATTGAGGTTCTCGTTTCTAATTTAGACAACCAGATTGATACTTGGGTGACAAATTTACCGACATGGCTGCGGTATTTAGATGTATCTGCGGTGATTTTGGGTTGGTTACTTCGAGTTGTTTTAGTGACGGCTTTATTGTTTGTAATTGGGTTTCTATTACTGCAATTTGGTGGGATTTTGGGTGCGCCTTGGTATGGTCAATTGTCAGAAAAATTGGAAGAATTAAGAACAGGTAAACCCGCAGTTCTTCCCCCCAATAGTTTCACCAGTATTTTTCAAGATATCGGACGGGCGATTTTGTTTGAATTAAAAAAATTAGTTTTACAGTTGGTATTTGGATTACCGTTGTTGCTGCTTAATTTTTTGCCTGTTTATGGCTCAATTTTATTTACAATTGGAGGGGTTTCACTAGCGACAACTGTGGTTTGTCTGGACTTTTTAGATGCCCCTTTAGAACGGCGACGGTTAAAGTTTCGAGAAAAGTTGAAAATGATTCGGTTAGCTTTACCTGCGAGTGGGAGTTTTGCTTTGGTTTGCTTTGGGTTAATTACCATTCCATTTTTGAATTTACTGGCAATTCCGATTTGTGTCGGTTCGGGAACTTTATTCTTTTGTGATCGCCTTTGGCCCTATTATTTTGCCTCCCAAGAACAGGTGACTCAAACCGAACTTCCTCCTGTTTAAACAGAAAAGTGAAGATGTCTAGACAAATATAAGCTGCAACTTTACATAACACCTTGGTTTGTAAAGATGAATAGGCGAAGAAGCCGCAAATTGTAAAGATTTTATCAAAGTGTGATTGAATGATTGTTTTTTAAGAAGGGTTGTATTACGGTTAATATTAATACCAAAAACTTTTTAGAATGTTTTTAAAGTTACAAATTTTAAGTTTAAAAGTGTATTGGGCGTGGATTCAATGATCTGGTTTTAGAATTCAAAGAGTTTAATTATTCTAAAAAAGACTAAAAAAGTTTAAAGCTCAAAGGCTAATCAGAGTAAATTTCACTCCGATCTATTGGAAAAACCAGGAGTAAAAATTGTGAAAATTGCTTTTATTAATCAGCCGTCAACATTAGCAGTTCCCATAAAAGGCTGTGACTCGCTCGGAATTTGGACTTACCGAGTGGCACTTCGCTTGAGTTCATCTAACATTATTTTTTTCAAGACCACGAACTTTTTCACCCGTCTAAAATGACCTCACAAAAATTAAATTAATCAATTTTGGAGTATCAAAAATTGAGTTCAAAAATGAAAAAAGTAGACCCATTAATCACCGTTAAAGAGGCAATAACAGACTCCTATTGTGATCAACGTTTGGCAGGTCAAACCATTGGAACTCTATCTCCGAGTGGGGTAAAGCGTCAGGGAAGCGATGCAGAAAGCGCGATCGCAATTGATAACGAGGCTTTGCGTCTGCCTTTTTTAGTTCAACCCGGTTGGGGACGTCAAGGAATTGCTTATGGCCCTTACCGTCGCTGCAATGGTTTGACCCTAGCGGTGTTTATGCTGAACGGTCAAAACACCTTGCAAACAGGCTATATTCACCCGTCTCTCCTGCAACGATCATTGCGTTGGGTCGCCGGGAGTGGTTCACGCGCCCCCATCCAACAGTTGTTAGGTTTGGCTGCAAGCCCCTACAAACAACGAATGTGGCGGCGATGGCAATATTGGGCGAATAACACCCCTCAACAGTTTCAACAACCGCGTCTAGATGAAAATTTGGCGCTGGGGTGGTTTTCCAGTGCGGTTCCGGGTGATCCGGTGCGTGAGGGAAATGCCTTTATCGTTGATGCGACTGGCCCTGAAAATGGTGAACTTTGGACTCGGGTGGGTGAAAATCTTCAGTCTGCTTTTAAAGGCTTGCAAAACCTGCAAGTTTACTATGTGGTTATTTTACGAGAAAAAGGAGCCGCTTACTACGCTGCCTCTGTCCCCAATGCTTTAGGGCTGACGGCTTATCCCGATTTGCGTCCTTTAGCGATCGATCCCTTTAACACCGATGAAACCGTCTATGCGGCTATCTATCAAAGCGTTTTAGGGCAAATTGGCTTTAGTATCGATACCCGAGTTTATGGGACGCAAATTGCGGAAATTCCAACCTTTGCAACCTGGTACGGTACTGCTCATGGGGCCGATCGCTTAGGGGGTAAAGGTTCACTCAATCGGAAGTTCGCAGAAGTTGGCGGCAAATGGCAGGTTTTTCAAGGGGATTTTCAGTTATCTTCTCAAGGCGTGATCGCCATTCAAGCAGAGAGTTTTGCTGTTTTAAATCCTCGTAAAACCAGTGGACTAATTCATACTTTAATTGAAACTTCAGAAATTATAACACCCGTTGCCATTTTGTGGCGTATACAAGATCAAGAAAATCTCTGGGGTTTGTGGCTAAGTGAAACTCAATGTCAACTCCAAATTAAGCAAGAAGGCAGTTGGAATAGTATTGCAGTTAGTAATGCTTTATATTTAAACCCTAATCAAATTTATTCAGTCCAAATTTTGGATGACGGTAATACTTTTAATCTTTATCTCAATGGTCACTTGATCTTTGACACTTTCTTTAAAGACTCCCGATTTCAAGAGGCAACAGGTGTAGGTTTAGGAGCAGAAAAGCCGAATGATCAGCTTTATTTTCGTGACTTTGAAGTTCATCCGCGTAGTATTCCTATTCCAATAGAAATTGACTTAGATTCGCCTTGGATGGAGAAGGGAAAAGAGGTAATTGTTGAAGAAGAATTTGAAGGTTTAGCCCAAGAATTGACCACAAAAAAAACAACGACAGGGAATAAAGTTTGGCAAAAAGAATTTGGCAAAGGAGTGATCAAACTGACCGGAAAAGGTCGGGCAAAAGTACAAGCGAGTTGGCAAAATCCGAATCCGGGTAGAACCGCTTATACAATTGACTGGGATGATGCGTTGTTTGCAGATATACAGGCGGATATTACTCCTCCTAAACTGTATAAAAATCAGAAAACGGAAGGACGAGGCGGATTTATTTTTTGGCAAGATCAAAATAACTATATGATTGTGGCGAATGGGTTAAGTGCGAGTTATGCCGGATCTTCGATTTCGTCGTTTTTTTGTATTAATGGATTTGAGGATGTTTATGATGCAGTTTGGACAAATGTGGGGAGTCGGGTTAATTGGGGCGTAACTCATACGTTGCGAGTTGTATTTGATGGGATGAATTATACAGCTTTTATTGATCATGAACCTGTTCTCTATCGGGCTTTAACTGATATTTATCCGAAGTTAAAACAACCGTTACTAATTCGTCGGGTTGGCATTGTGGCAAATTGGGAATGGGGAGGCGATGATATGGGTACAACATTTAATAACTTTGTTGCCCGAGTTTAAACCATGAATACTGTCAATTTTCGTCATCTTCTCCGTGATTTTTTGGGGTATAGTTTCCGGATTATTCCTACACATTTGCTCCCACAATGGAGTCAACCTCAGTCATTTTGCAGACTTCGCCGTTTAGCCCATTTGGAAATACGAAATCGTGACGTTATAATTGAGCAAGACGTGGGTGCAGGACTTAGATTTAATTCGGGTACATCAAATCCTGATTCTAGCCTGGGCGTGAATGAATTGTTTGTCCAGCAAGCGTTAGTAGACTGTTTGAAACTGGGTGACATTTTCTTGGATATCGATGCCCATGTGGGCTTTTTTACAAAACTTGGGCGATCAGATTCAACCCTTGAAAGATTGTTACGCTGGCGGCAAATGGCAGGCGAAAAATGTGATCGCTATGCCTAAATGATAATCTTTTTGTGGCTAGGTAAAACAGGATTACTTAAGTATTAATAGTCGTTCATCACTTCTAAAAAATAAATGAAAAATAACGATTCAGAGAATAATTTGTTAACTTTACTGGAAACCGCCGCAGGTGCAATTTTTCTGGTGAGTATATTGCTGATTTTATTCACAACACTTTTACCGTTTAACTTTGTTTTTCCGGATAACCTATCTTTAGATTTTATTATTGATCGCTTTACTAAGCATAGTAGTTGGACGGATTTATTTGCAAATCTATTACTTTTTGTTCCTTTTGGCTTTAGTTTGGCGGCTTTAATCGATGGAAAAAAGTTGAATCGCTCTGAGAGTATGGTTATTGTTTTTCTGTGTAGTCTAATTTTATCATCATCCGTTGAGTTTTCTCAAGTTTTTTTACCTTCTCGTGCGCCCACTTCAGTCGATCTTTTTTCTAATAGTATCAGTGGTTTTTTAGGAAGTTTAAGTTTTTATGCGATTAGAGATCAGCTTGAAGAAATACCGATCACTTTTCTGGGTTCTCTATATCGCTTCTTTCGACCATTGCTTTCCCTCCCGAGTTTAACGTTATTATTAATTGGCTATGTAATTCTAGTGAGTGGGTTATTATGGAACTTACAAACCGCTACTCAACTGAATAATTGGGATAATAGTTTTCCTTTGATTATCGGTGATGAATTAACAGGTGATCGCAGTTGGGAAGGTCAAATTACTCAACTTTGTATTTCTAATCAAGCTATATCTAAAGATCAAGTTTCTCAACTTTTATCTGAAGAAAATTCCTGTAACGCGATCGCCGACTCGTTAATTGCTGATTATGATTTTTCAGAATTAAAGAATAACTACTCCGATCAAACTGGAAATTTACCCAATTTAGAGTGGATAGAAACTCCTTCAACAGAGATTAATGAACAAGGTATTTTTCTGAAAAAAAATCACGCTTTAAAAACAACAGAACCCGTCAAGCCATTAACAGAAAAAATTCGACAAACCTCTGAATTTACCCTGAGTACCCAAATTACAACTTCCAACTTAACCCAAAATGACCGCGCTCGGATTTTAACAATTTCCAAAGATGCAGTCCATCGAAATTTTATGATCGCTCAGTCTGGTTCAGAATTACGAGTACGTTTGCGAAACCCGATAACTGGAGAGAATGGATCAAAACCAGAAATTGAGATTTTTGATGTATTTTTAAAACCGAAAACTCATCATATTATTATCAGCTACACAGGCTCTGAATTTAATCTATATCTAGATAGTATCGATAACTTTTACACAATCAAGTTTACCCCTGAAGCCGCATTATTTTGGTCTATTTTTTCATCTATTCTAGGAGAGAAAATGCCTCTAAACCCACAAAATAATCAGTTATATTTATTTTTATATCATGGACTAATTTTCATCCCTCTCGGACTGATTTTAACCTTGATTTCTACAATTTATCGAGGGAATTTTTGGTTTTATATCCTGTTAATTTTAGGCGGTGTCGTACTTCCAGCTTTTCTGATCGAAGGGGTGTTAGCCAGTAGCATTAATGGAGTTTGGAATTGGGAAAATGTAGCCTTAAATCTAGCGATTGTACTTGTGACTTGGGTCGGACTAAGATCCTCTTTTGGGTTTAGGTTTCAGTCTCACTAATTCCTGAACAAATTTTGTTTAAATCTAAAATAAATCCCGACAACACCGGATCGCCGCTAAGAGTTGCGGGATTTTCCAAACATTCCATTTCCACTTCGGGACGGTAAATATAAACTTGTTTTTGAATCGGATCAATTAACCATCCTAATAAAGCACCATTTTTGATGTACTCTTGCATCTTTTCTTGTAAGATTTTTAAACGATCAGAAACCGAACGCAATTCAACCACAAAATCCGGACAAATGGGAGCAAATTTTTGACGTTGTTCTGAAGAAATCCCTTCCCAACGAGATTTTTTAATCCAAGCCGCATCGGGCGATCGCACTGCACCATTTGGAAGGGTAAAACCGGAACTAGAATCAAACCCGACTCCCGTTCCATCCCGTTCAACCCAAATTCCTAACTGTACAATTAAGCTAAAGTTGCGTTCTCCCGTTTCTGACCCTGTGGGTGACATAATCACCAATTCTCCGTGAGCGGTTCGTTCAATGCGTAACTCTCGATTAATTTGACAAAATTCAAAAAATTGTTCATCTGTCATCTCAATTACCGGGTGTAATTGTACAACAAGGGGTAAACTTTCGCTGTGATTAAGTTGGGTCGTATTCATCATAAATCCTGGGTAATTATCAAGGGTAAATTGTGAAACTAACTGCTAATGTTCTTTAATCTTTGATTTGCTAATTCGGTCGCAAATTGCAACGCCGCTTTCATACTCGAAGCATCTGCTATTCCTTTTCCAACGATATCAAAAGCCGTACCATGATCGGGAGACGTGCGAATAAAAGGTAAACCAATGGTTGTATTAACCGCCCGATCAAATGCCATTAATTTAACCGGAATTAAACCTTGATCGTGGTAAAGCGCGAGATAGGCATCGTGGGCATTTTTCGCCGAATTATACCAAGCTTGACCCGGTTTTACCCACAGCGTATCGGGCGGAATTGGGCCGTCTAATTGAAGTTGGGGATAGCGAACAGTTTGCTGTTTAATCCAGTCAATAATCCAGTCTTTTTCTTCCGTCCCTAACTGTCCATTTTCCCCGCTATGAGGGTTTAAACCTGCAACGGCAATTTTAGGATTTTTTATCCCAAAATCTTCTGCTAAACATTCAATCAGCAAGTCTAATTTTAAGCTCAAAAGTTCGGGGGTTAAAGTTGTCGGAACTTCAGATAAAGGAATGTGAGTCGTGGCTAAAAGGGTGCGGAGAGTCCAATTGGTTTGAGGAGATTTGGCGACAAATAACATCCCAAACCGCTTAATTCCTGCTTTTTCGGCGAGTAATTCCGTTTGACCCGGATAGTGATGTCCTGCGGCTTTCCAGTGGGTTTTCGCGATGGGTGCGGTGACAATGGCGTGAAATTTTCCGGCTAAGGTTTGGGTAATTGCTGTTTCTAAATAAGCAAAACTCGCCGCACCACTGGCAAGATTTCCGCTTCCAGGTGTAATTTTATCGAGGTGTTCATTTTGTTCAATTTCTAATAAATTAAAATCATCGGGATGGGCTAAATCTGAGGATATAGACTTTAGTTTTTTATAGGTTTGTTGTAAAATTTGGCGATGACCTATTAAGGTAATCTCACATTTAGAAGTTAAACTTTTATCGGCTAAAGCTTTTAAAATAACTTCTGGGCCTATTCCAGCCGGATCGCCTAATGTTACTGCAAGATGGGGTTTAGATCGGCTCATTTTGAATGGTAATAACTTGGGGAGGTGTTGAGTCGGGTGGATAGAGAAAATTAATCTCAACCCGTTGACGTGAGTTCGCAGACATGGAGAATGTTACTAGGGGTTGACCGAGTTGTCCACGTCGTTGTGTCAGATGAATATAGCGAGTTTGAGAATCGCCTACTTGATTATCATAGCTAACTTTAACGGTCCCCCGAAAAAAAGTAGAGTCCGAGGGATATTTTAGAAAGAGTAGCTGATTTTGAAAGCGATCGGCTTGATCATTTTTTAAAGGAGAGGAAAAGAGAATCTGAACCGTTTGATATTGACTAAACTCATTATATAACGTGAAACCTATTTTGTACTCAATTCCATAATTTGCATGAGCAAAATAAGCTGTATCTGGATACCGAACTAACATTTTAGCGCTTTGAATTTGTTGGGTGCCGAGTGTAATTTTATGAAGGGTTCCGATCACATAATAAAAAGCTTGTCCGGGTTGAGGAATACTGAGAAGATTTGATTCGGAATTATCGCTAATTTCAGCTTGCCATTGCGTACCTTGAGAGACACCCGCAACCCGACTAAAAACAATGGGTAAAGTTACTTCGGGTTCGAGGGGAGTCGGAGTGGCATCACGCGGTTCAGCAAGTCCTTTATTATTTAATAGTTCAATCCATTCCGATAACGTTGGAGGACGATAGGTTTTATCGGAATTTAAAGCGGCTTTTTGGACTAAATCTGCTACATAAACCCGACCTGTTGTAGATAAACGCATCATCGTTGAACGACCATTTGAAGCGGGAAAACCGGGAACAGGAATTGGTAAATTCATCAGCATTTGATACTGTCCGGGTTCAAGGATTAATTCTTCTGGAAAAATATCCTGTTGACCGCCGCGTAGAACCTCATTCATTGTGCGACTTCCTGGCCCAGAATAAACCGTTCCTTGGGGATTTTCTCGCTGTTCAGGTAAGTTAATATAGGGCGCATCGGGTGTACTGAGATAACTCGCTGCCGCTAAGATTTTAATCTGAATGGGATTATCGGTTGGATTATACAGAATAATTCCTTGATAGAAAGGATGGGTTTCTGACTTTGTTTCTGCTCGGGTAATATGATGAGAAAAAATATCAAATCTCCCGGCAAAGGGAAAGTTAAGATGAGCTTCTGGAACTTGTTTGTTATTCGGGGGAAATGTGGAGAGTAAAATACCTTCTGTGAGGAACAATTCAGGGCTATTACTATTAAAGGTAGCCAGAGTATCGAGTTGACCGGGTAAGGGGCGAATTTCCATTGGTTTGATATCCAAACCGACAATAGATTCAAGAGGAACGCCGCCCAAATTTAAAACCCGACAAAGTAATGCAGCAACTTCTCCTCGGGTCGCGTTTTCATTGGGTCTAAATTCTTTAATATCGGGATAATTTACAATAATTGCGGCTCGAATTGCCTCGGCTACATAGGCTGTCGCGTAGTTGGGAATTAAGGCCGAATCAATAAAAATTTTATCCAGCATTCTCTCAACATCGGAGAAAGAAACATATTGCAGATAAGCACCTAAAACAGATATAGCTTGAACTCGAGTAATGTTCTGTGTGGGTCGAAAAGTTCCGTCTGGATAGCCAGCAAAAAATGCTTTTTCTGAAGCGGTTTTAATAGCGTTATATGCCCAATAGTTATCAGCAACATCTTTAAATTTAATCGGTTGACGTCTGACTTGAGCATCTGGAAAGATATTACACATCAACACGGCAAATTCAGCGCGAGTAATGTCTTTTTCAGGGCGAAAGGTTCTATCTGGATAACCACTCACTAAATTACGTTTAGCAAGTTCGAGAATACAGTCTTTTGTCCAATGCTTGTCAATATCTTTAAATTTCATTTCATTTAATCGGTTATCAAATTTGACGAACTTAAGTTTAGCTTTAATCGAATCATATCCCAATATTTAATTCTGTTTTAATGAATGGGTTACTGTTAATTGTTAATAAAAAAATTAGGAATAACACCGACAATTATAAATCCTAGTTTTGGATCAAATGCTAGTTGATAAAAAATCAAATTTCTGGTTCTGACTTCTAACTCTGTTGCACCCTGTGGTTGATAAATTTAATCGCATTAAATTACTTCAAAGGATTTTTGATATATCCCCATTTTCCGCCTTATAAAGCGGTTTCAAAATCAATCGGGTTTGCTGAACCATCAAAACCGATGGGACGAGTAATCAATTCTCTATCCCAATTCACTGATGCTAAACCTTCTGAAATTGATTTAATTAACCCGATTGTTCCTCAGTCCATAGTAATTTTATTTTCTGGGTAAATCCGCCCTTTTCCGCACGTTTTTGGTCGCGAGTTAATAAAATTGATTCTTGATTAATATTATGACTCTCAATCAAAGCATCAATCACATCCAATAAATCCGCCAACTCCTCAATTAAATCTTCTTCATTCGCGGTTACTGCTTCTTGGGCTTCTTCTAGAAGTTTATCACGCAATGCTTGACGATATTCACTTTCAGAAAGGATAATGGTATCGCACTGATGACCTGCTTGGCAAATAATTTCGGGAATGAGATCACGCACGAGTTTATTATGTTCTTGACGCATTAATCCTTATCCTCTTATACAATAAGTTAAGATTACCTCAATTGAGTTACTTATTATCATGCAAATTTTCAGTCAACTTTTTCATCGAGTCACGCTCATTTTCCTCTCGGTTCTGTTCGCCATCGGACTCAACGCTTGTACTGTGTTGGAGTCTGTCTCTGTTACGCATTCTGATGACGTTTATCAGGAACGATTTGTTCACAGTCCCGATGGAATTGGTAAGTTTTATATGGGTCGAGAAATTGCTCAAGTTATGGGACATGAGGGGGCGGCTTGGTTAGAACGTCCGAGTCGCACGACCTCAGAAGCACCTGAAAAAGCGATTACCGCTCTTGATTTTAAACCCACTGATATTGTAGCCGATCTTGGTGCGGGTACGGGTTATTTTACCTTTAGAATTAGTCCGTTAGTTCCCGAAGGTAAGGTCTTGTCTGTTGATGTTCAACCGGAAATGTTAGAGTTAATGAATTTTGTGATCGACCAAGAAAATATTACCAATATTGAAACAATTTTAGGGCAAATTGACAACCCGAATTTACCGGAATCTACGGTTGATATGGCTTTAATGGTTGATGCTTATCACGAATTTGAATATCCCCGAGAAATGATGCAGGGAATTGTTCAAGCTCTTAAACCCGGAGGACGGGTTGTTTTGGTAGAATATCGTAAAGAAAACCCTATGATTATGATCAAAGGCTTACATAAAATGAGTGAAAAGCAAGTAAAAAAAGAAATGCAAGCCGTGGGTTTAGTTTGGCAAGAAACAAGCGATATTTTACCTCAACAACATTTGATGATTTTTAGAAAGCCAGAAAGTTCTACTCTCAGTTGATCATTTATGAAAATTTGAGTATAATAAAATAATTTCAACCTGGGTTGCATAACTCTACCTGATTCACTGATGTTCAAAAAACTTTTTATTTTAGGAATTGTTGTCTTAATTCTGCCTTTAGCAACTTGTTCTTCTCAAACTTCAACACAGAAAACGGAAGAACCGTTAGTTATTGGTGCAATTCCTGACCAAGATCCCGAAGAATTACAGCGAAAGTATGAAAAACTCGCGACCTATTTAGAAGAAAAACTAGACGTTCCTGTTGAATATAAACCCGTCACAGATTATGTCGCAGCAGTAACTGCTTTTAAAGTTGGGGACTTAGAATTAGTTTGGTTTGGCGGTTTAACGGGAGTTCAAGCCCGTCTACAAGTTCCGGGAGCAGAAGCCATCGCCCAACGAGATATTGATCAACAGTTTCATAGTCTATTCATTGCGAATAAATCCAGTGAATTGACTCCTTTAAATGATAGTTTTGAACTGCAAAAACTCAAGCAAAAAACTTTTACTTTCGGGAGTGAATCTTCAACTTCTGGGCGATTAATGCCCCAATATTTCCTCAAAAAAGCGGGAGTAAATTTAGAAGATTTTCAAGGTGAACCGGGTTTTTCTGGCGATCACGATAAAACCATTAAACTGGTCGAAGCTGGAACTTATCAAGTGGGTGCAGTCAATGAAAAGGTCTGGGAAAAACGAGTTGAAGAAAATGCGATAAACTTAGATCAGGTTGAGGTGATTTGGCGTACACCTGCCTATTATGATTACCATTGGGTAATTCATCCCCAAGTTAAGGAACAATACGGCGCAGACTTCATTCAAAAGGTACAAGAGGCTTTTATTAGTCTCGATCCCAATGTGCCAGAGGAAAAGGAAATCCTAGATTTGTTCAGTGCAGGTCAGTTTATTACAACTCAAAACTCAAACTATACTCAAATTGAAGAAGTAGGGCGAGAAATTGGTAAAATTAAGTAATAATTTGCACGGCGTTTTGATCCAATAGAATTTAGGATAAACTTTTGGCTTATAAATAATTTATAAAAAGCGAGGGATCAATGGATTAAAAATCTACTTTAAATCTTTGGATCAATACCATGCTCAAATTTATATTTCTGTCGTTGTTCTTTTTTATAGGGACTGAATTAGTCACTCCAGTAATTGCACAATCATCAGCTGTATCCTGCCAAATTGATGAATCTGGGACTGATGATTATAGCTTTCAACTCTTTAATTGTAACTATTCACGATCGGCTATTGACACTGAAAGAATAGGGTTTCAATTGTCTACCAATTTGGGAACATTGATTATCTTAAAAGCTCAGTCAGGTACGGAAGTGATTATGCCCAATCCAGACCAAGTTAATGCTCTGGTTCAGACCGCTTGGGTTGTGGAAAGAGCCGAACGATTTAATGGGGTTATGGAACTCACACTTTATAATCAAGAAACTGGAAAAACGGTGAAAGTTGATTTCAGTTTTTAAATTCAGTTTCCTATTTTTCTGATGCAAAATTTGCCGATTTTTGAACTTAAAAATGTCTCTCACCGCTTTGAAAAAATTCAGTCTTTAACCGATATTAACCTCAAAATTAAAGCAGGGGAACAAGTTGCATTAGTTGGATCTTCTGGTGCGGGAAAAAGTACCCTGCTGAGTTTACTAAACGGTACAATTATTCCGAGTCAAGGTGAAGTTTGGATACTCGGTCGTAATTTCCGAACTCTGCGACCCAAATTACGCCGTCAAATTCAACAACAAATCGGCACCATTTACCAACAATTTAATCTCGTTGATAATCTGCGAGTCATTCATAATATTAATGCAGGTCATTTGGGGCGTTGGTCATTTTTCAAAGCCGCTCTTTCGCTGATTTATCCCTTAGAAATTCAAACCGCAACCCAAGCACTTCAACAGGTCGGAATTCCCGAAAAACTCTTTGAACGCACTGATCACCTCTCTGGAGGTCAACAGCAACGGGTGGCGATCGCGAGAGTTTTAGTACAAAATCCCACCGCAATTTTAGCCGATGAACCGATTTCTAGCCTCGATCCCCAACGCTCCTTTGAAATTATAGATTTACTGCATCAACTCAGTCAACACAACAAAAAAACCCTCATTACCAGTCTACACGCCATTGAATTTGCTCGCAGTCATTATCAGCGGATTATTGGTTTAAAATCTGGGAAAATTTTCTTTGATCTTCCGGCGGACACCTTAACGGACTCTTTAATTGATAAATTATATACCGATCCCATTTAAACTCACTCTATTTTATCATAAAAATATCTAAATTTACGTCCCATATCAAATGAATTCAACGGCTAAAATCAGATGTCCCTCTTTCCTAAACTGGAAAACTTTTTGGCTAATTATTACAATTATATCTTTAATTTGGTCATTACAAACTGCGGGAGTTTTTCAACAAAAATTAGTCAATTTAGGCGGGTTAACCTTAGTTCAACAATTCCTCAGTGCTGCTTTATCTCCCGAACTTAGCCCAGAATTTATTAAACTTACTCTAGAAGCCAGTTTAAAAACTTTAAGCTTTGCAGTTTGTGGAACCGTTTTTAGTATTTTAATTGGTTTAATTGGCGGTTTATTTTCCTCAGAAATTTGGTGGCGATCGCTTTCGCCTCAACTTTTCGGAACCCCTTGGTTATTTATACGATCGCTTTTAGCTATTCCTCGTTCCATTCACGAAGCCATTTGGGGCTTATTTTTTGTGAATATCTTTGGACTCGATCCCCTGGTTGCTATTTTGGCGATCGCGATTCCATTTGGTACCATTACCGCCAAAGTTTTTTCAGATATATTAGATGAAACCCCACGCCAAGCTTTAACCGCCCTTTTAAGCAGTGGTGTTTCTCCACTGAACGCCTTTCTTTATAGCCTATTTCCCCAAGCCTTCCTCAACCTTTTATCATACACCTTTTATAGATTTGAATGTTCTATCCGTTCAGCGACTTTGTTAGGAATTATCGGGGCGGGAGGATTAGGCTATCAAATCTTACTCAGCCTTCAATCCTTGCGTTACCATCAAGTTTGGACACTATTAATTGCATTAGTAATCTTAACCGGATTAACCGATCTTTGGAGTTCAACTCTGCGTCATCGTTTGGGTGCGCCCTCTCGTTTAGATATTAACATTTTGCAGTTAAAAACTGAACAAAATCACAGCGAAACCTCAGAAAATATAGAAATTAAAAAATATAATTTTCCTTCCTTTGTTACTCTATCCACTTATTTTACCCTGATTTTAATTCTATTTTCCTTTTGGGAGATTAATGCTGATTTTTCTAAACTGTACTCGCCCCGAACTTGGGAATTATTCATTTCAATTTTAAAACAGGCGTTTCCCCCCGATTTTAGTCAACTCCAACAACTCTTTATCTTATCCCAACAAACCCTCGCCCTATCCATTTTATCGATAATTATAGCAGGTTTAGGTGGGATTTTACTCTCATTTCCGGCGGCAAATAACTTTTTTTTACCCGGTGGAATATTTGATTTTACTAAAAATCAAAATGCTAACTTTTTAAAGTTTAGCGCTCTAATTTTTACTTTCAGTCGGTTTATTTTACTCTTTTTTAGAGCAGTTCCCGAACCCATTTGGGCGTTAATTTTTCTGTTTATATTGTTTCCCGGAATTTTACCCGGTGCCATTGCTTTAGGATTACATAATTTGGGGATTTTAGGACGGTTAATGGCGGAAGTTACCGAAAATTTAGATCCGCGTCCTTTGCGATCGCTTTCTGGGTTGGGCGCCACCCGTCCTCAAGTGTTTTTATATGGTGTTTTACCCTTGACTCTCCCTCGATTTATTGCCTATATTCTCTATCGTTGGGAAGTCTGTATTCGGGCGACTGTAATTGTGGGTTTAGTGGGTGCGGGTGGGTTGGGTCGGTTACTCACCGAACAACTGAGTAGTTTTGATTATAACAGTGTTTTTGCCACCTTAATTGTGTTTATTTCTCTGACAATTCTTGTTGATTTGATCAGTCATTTTATGCGACGAACATTGAGATTTTAACCTCACCCCCAACCCCTCTCCTAGAAGGAAAGGAGTGTCAGGAAATATTATAGAAGGGTGACGAGAGACTTTGAAGCCTAGCTTAGTCTTCGTTTTAGTTCCTCTATCTCCTCGTAGGAGAGGGAGGTTAGGAGGGTGAGGTCAAAATTGAAATCTAACTATTAGTTTGTCGCCACAACTTCAGGTTCTTGTTGAATACCTGTTTTACCATTTTGTTGAACTTCAACTAACGGATGACCATAATAAGCATCAAGATACAATTGCTTCAGGTCTTTAATCAGAGGATAACGGGGATTTGCACCCGTACATTGATCGTCAAAAGCACGATCCGATAATTCATCAACTTTTGCTAAAAATTCGGCTTCACTTTCTTTGATCACGTCTTTAATTCCACTTGGAATTCCGACTTGACGCTTCAAATCTTCGATTGCCAAAATCAAGCGCTCAACCTTTTCTTCTTCCGTTTCGCCGCCCAAATTCAAATAGTCAGCAATCCGAGAATAACGCCATTTTGCATTGGGATATTTGTACTGCGAGAACGTCGCTTGTTTAAACGGAGCATCGGTCGCATTGTAGCGAATCACATGACAAATCATCAGCGCATTTGCTAACCCGTGCGGCACATGAAACATCGCCCCCAATTGGTGCGCCATCGAGTGACAAATGCCTAAGAAACCGTTAGCAAATGCCATCCCCGCCATTGTAGACGCATAGTGCATTTTTTCTCGCGCTTTCGGATCTTTTGCCCCATTTTCATAGGAACTAGGCAAATATTTAAAGATTAACCGAATCGCTTCTAATGCCAAACCGTTGGTATATTCAGAAGCCAATACCGAGACATAAGATTCTAGGGCGTGAGTTAAAGCATCCACTCCACCAAATGATGTTAATCCCTTCGGCATATTTAACACCAATTCTGGGTCAATAATCGCCATATTTGGGGTCAAAGCATAGTCCGCCAAAGGATATTTAATATCATTTCGACGGTCAGTTACAACGGCAAAAGGAGTGACTTCCGAACCCGTTCCAGAGGTTGTCGGAATCGCAACCATGATCGCTTTTTCCCCTAAAGGCGGCAGGTCATAAACCCGTTTGCGGATATCCATAAACCGCATCGCCAAGCCGTCAAATTCGATTTCAGGATGTTCGTACATCAACCACATAATTTTCGCGGCATCCATCGGAGAACCCCCACCAATGGCGATAATCACATCCGGTTGAAAAGTATTCATCAACACTAATCCCCGTTCCACGGTATCGAGAGAGGGATCAGGTTCAACATCATAAAAGACATCATATTTGAGTCCGATTTCCTCCAAAACCTCCTCTAATATCGCCGTTACTCCTAACTCATAAAGGGGTTTGTCGGTCACAATAAATGCCCGTTTTTTCCCGGCTAACTCGCGAATAGCTGTAGTTAACGCGCCGTATTTGAAATAAATTTTAGGAGGAACACGGAACCATAACATATTTTCCCGACGTTCGGCGACGGTTTTGATGTTTAACAGGTGATGAGGTTCGACGTTTTCACTGACTGAGTTTCCGCCCCAACTTCCGCAACCGAGGGTTAAAGAGGGGTCTAAACGGAAGTTATAAATATCACCAATTGCCCCTTGAGAAGACGGCGTATTAATCAAAACTCGGGCAGTTTCGACGGCATTTTCAAAGCGTTTAATATGGTCAGTATTTGAAGGCGCGGTGTAGAGGGCGGCTGTATGTCCGCGTCCGCCAAATTGTACTAATTTTTCTGATTTTTCCACCGCATCTTCAAAGTCTTTCGCCCGATACATTGCTAATACAGGCGAGAGTTTTTCATAGGCAAAAGGTTCGTTGGAACTAATTTCTTCAGCTTCACCAATAATAACTCGGGTATTTTCGGGGAGGGTAATATCAGCGAGTCCGGCAATTTTATCAACGGGTTGACCCACAATTTCCGCATTTAAGCGTCCATTAACGATGATTTTCTTGCCCAAACGTTCCCGTTCTTCGGGGGTTAGGAAATAAGCACCTCGGGCTTCAAATTCGGCTCGGACTTCATCATAAACATCATCAACAACAACAACAGATTGTTCGCTGGCGCAAATCATGCCGTTGTCGAAAGTTTTACTTAAAATAATTGAAGAAACTGCCATTTTAATATGGGCAGAAGAATCAATTAAAGCCGGAGTATTTCCAGCGCCAACCCCCAACGAAGGATTACCCGAAGAATAAGCCGCTTTCACCATTCCCGGCCCGCCTGTGGCTAAAATCAGCTTAATATCAGAATGCTGCATCAACGCTTGGGAGAGGGGAACAGTGGGTTCGTCAATCCAACCAATAATATCATCGGGCGCCCCCGCTTCTACCGCCGCTTTTAACACAATTCGGGCGGCTTCATTCGTACAATTGCGGGCGCGAGGGTGAGGGGAAAAGATGATTCCGTTACGAGTTTTTAGGGCAATTAAGGCTTTAAAAATTGCTGTCGAAGTTGGGTTAGTTGTGGGGACAATTCCGGCGAGAATTCCGACGGGTTCGGCGATGCGTTGGAAGCCAAAAGATTTGTCTTCTTCAATAATTCCGCAGGTTTTTTCGGCTTTGTATTTGTTGTAGATAATTTCTGAGGCAAAATGGTTTTTAATCACTTTGTCTTCGACGATACCCATTCCCGTTTCTTCGACTGCCATTTTTGCGAGGGGAATTCGGGCTGCGTTGGCGGCTAAAGCCGCTTTTTTAAATATGTAGTCTACTTGTTCTTGGGTGTAGGAAGCATACTTTTGTTGGGCTGCTTTGACTCGGGAAATTAGGGTTTCGAGTTCTTCGATGTTGGTTACTTGATTCACCATATCTTTACCTCAGATAAAAGTTCTGTTGAAGAGTTGATAATGAACGCCAGATTCTAAATCTGGAAATGTTGACAAGCTAATGGTTTTCGATAGTTTACTGAGCGACTTGGGTGAAAAAAAACAACTGAGCGGTTTCACGATCTAGTTTAACGCATTGTCTCCGGGGTAGAGTCTTCTTTTGTTTTCTCTACTTGCCTCTATCCTTGATCTTATTTCATCTTCAAAAATTTGTCAGAGATTTGCAAAATTCTTAACATTCGTTTTAAGATTTCATTTGGGCTGGCGGAAGATATTTTTTTTCGATACAATCTAAAATTTAGCTGCACTCAAATTCTTTGATCACCTCAGCCAAAACAGTGTTAAAATGAGAAGGGATAGTTTTCAAGTCCAAAATATTTCCTTTCGTTGAGTTGCTTTCATCTGTATTGTTAAATTTTTAAAAATAGAAAGAATAAAACCACTAAGACACAAAGAACACCCAGAATAAATCTTCGGGTCTTTGGGGTTAGTTAGACAATAAAAAAGAGTGAGATTCAACAAAAGGTCTATACATTTCACAAGTTTTTCAGGTTTAACGAGCTTCAATCTCATGTGAAATATTCAGAGTATTTACCTCTATCTTTCGGTAGATATTCTAGGTAGATATTCTAAGTTTTGTTGATTTATAAAATAACAAGTTTGGTTCAAAAAAATCAAAAAATATTGATGTTAACATTCGCTTTATTTGATAAGTTAAACTAATCTACACCCGCCGAAAAAATACAATTATTTTTATCATTTTTGGGTGTTTTTTATTAAAAATTGCTGTTACACTGAACCGCAACAGGTCAAAGCGAGAGCGAATCATCAGAAGCTCTAGGATGTTGACTGTTACTTGTCATTAAGCTTTTATCTTGTGGAAAAGGAGTAACGAAATATGCCAACATATAATGGAACAGGAGGAAATGATTACCTCACAGGTTCTCCATCTAACGATACGATGAGAGGGTTCAGTGGAAATGATCAACTGTATGGATTCGGTGGAGGTGATAGATTAGAGGGTGGCGATGGCATAGATTTACTCTATGGAAATGATGGAGCCGATCAACTGTTCGGGGAAGGAGGGAGAGATGACCTTTTTGGTGGTCAAGCGAATGATGATCTTAAAGGAGGTAGTGATAATGACCGACTATATGGAGATTTAGGTAACGATACATTAGATGGAAATAGTGGCTTTGATTTTTTAGACGGAGGTCCTGGAAATGATACTTTTTACTATACTCCTGGTGTCGATCAGATTGGTAACATTGAAGCTGGTGATAGTCTTATAACGACCTATAACTATTATTCAAGTTTTGCTGCTTCTGCTATTTCTGCTGCGACTCAAAATGTAGAAACCTCTATTGAGGATCAAATAAACATAGATTGGAGTCGTTTCGGCGCTCCTCATGTCAGTAGCTTTGAAGAATTTATCACTTGGAAAGAGACTCGAAACCGTGAATTCCTTCAAGAATCTATCGAAACAGGTCTACAAGAAGAAGCACGACTGACAGCACTACTTGAAGACCGTAAAAATGGTTTACCCATGACAGCAGAAGCCAGTATTGATCCGTTGACAGGTGTAGATACTGAAACCTTAGAAAGTCTGTTATCCGAGACTCAGACTCGCACAGAATATTTAATGAGTTCGCTTGAAGAACCTGAAAAATCTATCTGGGAACCTAACTACTTCCTACCTACGGATAACTATATCGGAGACAGTGAAATTATTGCCGTTCCTCCCGGCTCATCGGAGTTAGCAGACTCAATTTTTTCAGCTTCTCACCCTGAAAGATCTTTTACAATTGTTGAAGTCGAAGGTTTAGCATACCCAGAAGATCTCTTTGCCTCTCCAGAATACTCCGCAGAATCTTTTCTAGGGTAAATTTTTGAGAACTACGAGTTCAATCATCAATTAACATAAAATATCAACCACAATCTTTACAGGTTATAAACCATATTGCCCCCAAACCCCCAATTCTGGGGGCTTATACGGGTTAATTGTTTACCATATTGCCCCCAAACCCCCAATTCTGGGGGGATAATCTCGATTACTTTTTTACCAATCAAACATCCCTATAGTCTTTAGTTAGAGAGTTAAAAAATCCTCCTGGGTAATCTGAGAAATATCGAGAACGACCTCAATCGTAGTAGCATCTAATGAAATACTGCTCAAAATTGCTAATACTTCCCCGGTATTTGCATTTTCTATCAAGATATCTGTTGGCAGAGCGGTAACATCAAAATCAATCGGCTCAAATTCAGGAGGGCCTGAAACTGTGGTAAGAAATTCAGCAGAACCCCTTGCGGTAATCCACTGGTCAGCCAACTGCTCCGCCCGTTCACCGACTGGACTAATCAACACATCCTCAAAGGTCAAACCCTCCCGCAAACCGATCAAATCTGAGCCATCTTCGCGCATCGCTAATTCGGTCAAAACCTTCGTTATTCGGACTCAAAACCATCAGGTCAGTGCCACTTCCTCCGGTCAGCTTATCAAAGCCATCTCCGCCATCGAGAGTATCATTTCCCCGTTCGCCCTGTAAGGCATCATTGCCGGAGTCCCCCGAGAGAAAATCATTCCCTTGACCTCCCGCCATATCATCGCCACCCCCACCTCCGGAGAGAAAATCATCTCCATCTTGGTCAATTTCACCAAAATCTAAATCGACCAGATATCCCCCACGCAATCCATCATCTCCTTCTCCACCTAAGAGTATATCGTTTCCCGCATCTCCGGCTAAAGCATCATTTGCTTGGTTGCCATAAAGTACATCATCGCCTTGTTCACCTTCTAATTGATCGGAATCTTTTCCCCCAAAAAGGACATCATTACCAAACCCACCCCGAAGTTGATCTTGTCCTTCATTTCCGTAGAGAAAAGCCGATTGAATGCCAGCAATAATTAAGTCATTTCCGCCCAAACCATAAATTGATTTTGGGAAATCATCCGCACTGATTAAAAAGTCTGGAGTTGCAGTCGCTACAGCATCTTCAACCCCACGAACTTCTAAAATACTTCCGTAAGTTTCACCATTATCAAGATTTGGAAGCTGATTAATATCGAGAACTTCTCCATTCGGTAAAACGATCTCTCCTGTGACTGGAACTGGGATTTCTCTAATGGACATTATCAATTACTCCGATTGAATCGTGACATTTTTGTGAAAATATTTAATCTATTTTCTAGTCATATTTTAGCGAAAATAACATCAAAAGATCAAGAGCTAATTTAGGTTATTTAGAAGAAAGAATAAAAACACACTCGACACAGAAAACACTAAGAATAAACCTTCGTACCTTTGTGCATTTGGGGTAAAAAAAGATACTCAAACTTGACAAAAAACTGCTTAAAAATTTCCATCATCTGTTAAACCTGTTCGATGGAATAATTACGATAACTGTTGTCTATTGATCATCCATAAAATATTGTTTAGATCACGACTAAGATTTTAGCCGAATATTTCACCATACAGAAAGTTTGTGAACGTTTAGGATTGACTCTCAACCGAGTTCTAAATGAAGCGACATTCCGGGTGGAAATTGAACGATAAAAGCTTATTTGTTAAATATCCCTTGAATAAGATTATAGGAGGATACAACAACGAGCCTCTTTTTTTGGCTAATCTAAGTTACCATAGGTGCAGGGTCTGCAAGATTAAGGGTTGTCAGTGACGAACACAAAGCAATTTCTGAGAGTTCTCAGGAACCGATTTGCTTAGGCTTGAAAATCCTTCCTCGTTTAACCAGGGGAGTGTTGAGAGAGTCGTCCTGTGGTTGTTCCTGAACGCCTACAATCAATAGAAATGGGATCGAGTCGGTGAGGGTGTATTCGGCAAAAAAAATTAGGTTTATCAATTAAACCCTTGAAAGAGTTATTGTGTAGAACGGAATGAATTCTCTAAAAGCATCAATTTTAATTGTTGATGATATCGAAGACAACTTATTACTCTTAACTGCCATTTTAACTGAAAAGGGATATCAAGTCCAGTCCGCAGTGAATGGGTTATCTGCTTTGAGTTTGGCGGCGCAAGAACGTCCCGATCTGATTTTACTTGATATTATGATGCCGGATATCAACGGCTATGAAGTTTGTCGTCGCCTCAAAGCCGATCCCCATACTGAAGATATTCCAATTATTTTTATTAGTGCTTTAGGGGAAGTATTTGATCAGGTGAAAGCCTTTTCAATTGGGGCTGTTGACTACCTGACAAAACCCATTAGAATTCCCGAACTGTTATCGCGAGTCAAAACCCATTTAAGCTTACATCAGTTGCAAAAACAGTTAAAAGAAAAAAATGCAGAACTCACTCAAATGTTAGAGCATTTAAAAACGACTCAAGCTCAACTCATAGAAGCTGAAAAAATGGCAGCGTTGGGAAGATTGGTGGCGGGTTTATCCCACGAAATTAGTACCCCGCTAGGAATAGGAGTGACTCTAGCTTCAACCCTCAATAATGAAGCCCAAAACTTTGAATTTCAAGTCAATCAAGATCAACTCAAAAAATCGATAGTTGTGAATCATATTGTTCGAGTGAAACGAAGTAGTCAAATCCTGCTCGAAAATTTACAACGAGCGGCAGATCTAGTTCAAAGTTTAAAGCAAGTTTCTGTGGATCAAAGTCATTTGAAAAAGCAAGAATTTAACTTAAAAAGCTATATTGAAAAAGTAATTATTAGCCTCAGTCCTCATCTTGAAAAAACTGGACATCAATTAACAGTTCGAGGAGAAGAAAACCTTAAAATCAATAGTTATCCAGGAGCAATTGCCCAAATCGTCACTAATTTAGTCATCAACTCAATCATACATGGCTATCAACCCGGAGAAAAAGGATGTTTAGACTTTGACATCAACTGTCAAGATGATAGACTAATAATTAGCTATGCAGATGATGGGTGTGGTATTCCAGAAGAATATATCGATAAAATCTTTGAGCCATTCTTTACAACAGATCGCTCTAGGGGTGGGAGTGGTTTAGGGTTGCATATTATCTACAATTTAGTGACGCAAAAACTTCAGGGTCAAATTTCCTGTGATCGTCAAGTCAGCCAAGGTACAAAATTTATATTGAATTTACCACTAGAAGTTCAGGAATAACACCGAAAGTATGCCAAAAAATATTAATTCTCAACCAAACCAGTCTTCCCCCGCAGAGGAGGAGATGATTTTTATCGAAGAAGAAGATGAAATTTCATCCCTCCCCGATGATACAGAGACGTGGAAAATAATGATTGTTGATGATGATCATTCTATCCATGAAGTGACGCAACTCGCCTTAGAACAATTTACCTTTGAAGGAAAATCCCTACACTTTATTTCTGCCTATAGTGCAACGGAAGCACAACAACTCATCCTCAAGCATCCAGACACCGCAATTTTGTTCGTCGATGTGATCATGGAAACCGAGGAAGCGGGTTTAGATTTTGTCAAATATGTTCGAGAAACTCTCAACAATACACTCACTCGGATTATCCTTCGTACAGGTCATCCTGGACAAGCTCCTGAAGCTCAAGTTATTCTCAACTATGATATTAACGACTATAAAACCAAACTTGAACTCACCCAAGAAAAATTAATCACGACCGTTACCCTTTCTCTGCGAAATTATCGAACTTTACAACAAACGTTTGAGCAAGATATCAAGTCAAGTTCCGGTGATATCTTAATTGTGGATGATGACACGAATCATCTGACTTTACTGGTGCAAATCCTCCAAAAAAATGGATATAAAATTAGAGAAACTCAAAGCGGAAAACACGCGATACTATCGGCTAATATGAGTCAACCCGACTTAATCATATTAGATGTGATGATGCCCGATTTAGATGGATATACCGTTTGTAAACACTTAAAAGCCAATCCTAAAACCTGTAACATTCCCATCTTATTTATCAGTGCGCTAGATGGAACCGTTGATCAAGTCAAAGCCTTTGGAGTCGGAGGTGTTGATTTTATTAGTAAACCCTTTGAAATCGAAGAAGTCTTAGCGCGAGTCGAAACCCATCTCACCAACCAAAAGTTAAAACAACAACTCAAAGATCAAAATCACCAACTCCAACAAGAAATCACTATTCGCACCACTAGCGAAGCTTATTTACGACTCCTACAACGAGCAGTAGATGCTTCTTCAAACGGTATTGTCATCGCCGATGCTCAACTTACTGATAAACCTTTGACCTATGTGAACTCAGGATTTGAACGAACGACAGGGTATCGTGCTGATGAAGTGATTGGAGAAAATTGTCGCTTTTTGCAGGGAGCAGATATTGATCAACCGACTTTAATCGAAATGCGGAAGGGTATCGCAGAAGGTCGAGAAACAAACATCATTGTCCGTAACTATCGCAAAGATGGTACACTATTTTGGAATAAACTTTCTATTTCTCCCGTACACGATGAAGAAGGGAATTTAACTCATTTTATTGGCATACAAGAAGATATTAGCGATCGCATTTTTGCAGAAGTTGCCCAAAAACAAGCCGAAGAAGAATTACGTCGCAGTGAAACCTTACTCAACGAAACTCAACACATTGCCAAAGTCGGGGGATGGTCATGGGATTTTATTGATCATAAATATTGGGGGTCAGAACAAATGTATCAACTGACGGGGATTCATCCTGATGATCCGATTTCCAGTTTAGAGCAGATCGAACAAAGAATTCATCCCGAAGATCGTTCCCGAGTCAGACAAGCCACCTTTGAAGCCCTCAGACAAGGAATCACCTCAAAAATCGAGTTTAGGACTCTCGATCAAGATAATACAATTCATCATCTGATTTCTCGTACTCAAGTCCAGCAAGATGATGCTGGACAAATTATTCGTTTGTATGGCACCTTACAAGATATTAGCGACTACAAACAACGAGAAGAAGCACTACAATTGTTTTCTGAAGAAATCGCCTGTAAAACGGGTGAAGAATTCTTTCGCACCTGCGTTCAATATCTCGCTCAAGTGCTAAAAGTCAAATATGCGGTGATTGCAGAAGCGATAGACGAAACCAAACAAAAACTGCGAACTTTGGCATTTTGGGACGGGGATAGTCTCAGAGAAAATCTCGAATATGATATCAGCGGCACCCCCTGCAAACCTGTTATTAATCAAGGTTGGTGCTATCACCCCGCCCAGATAATGCAACATTTCCCCGACAATTTATTCTTGGCTCAATTGGGCGTAGAAAGCTATTGGGGAATTCCCTTAGCCAATTCCACCGGAGAATCAATCGGCTTAATTTATATCATGGATGTTGCACCGCTAGAAATCAATCTTGATCACGAGATGATCATGAAAATATTCGCCACTCGCACCGAAGCCGAACTCGAACGTCAACAATTTGAAATCACCCTCCGACAAGCCAAAGAAGCCGCAGAAGCTGCTAACCGTTCCAAAAGCACATTTCTTGCGAATATGAGCCATGAGTTGCGAACACCCCTCAACGCGATTTTAGGGTTTTCCCAACTGCTCAGTCGCAGTATAAATCTGTCAGGCGATGAACAAGACAGTCTAGAAGTCATTCATAGTAGTGGTCAACATCTGCTGACTTTGATTAATCAAGTGTTGGATTTATCTAAAATAGAAGCCGGACGCATGAAAATGCAACCGCGGCAATTTGATCTATTTAATCTCCTCGAAAGTTTGGAGAGAATGTTCACCCAAAAAGCCAGCAATAAAAACCTAGAATTAAAGTTTGACTGTCATCCGGATATTCCTCCATTAATCTACACCGATGAGACAAAACTACGCCAAATTTTAATTAATCTTCTCAGTAATGCGATCAAGTTTACCCCCACAGGTGAGATTATTCTGTGGGTTTACCCTCGTTGGTCTAATCTCGAAGCTATACCTCCATCCCATTTACCGGGGGGAACTTATGCCCTATCCTTTGAAGTGAAAGATACCGGAGTAGGTATTGCTCCCCATGAATGCGAACAACTATTTCAAGCTTTTGTGCAAACCTCATCGGGTCAACAAGCCCAAGAAGGAACAGGCTTAGGGTTAAAAATCTCTCAGCAATTTATTCATTTGATGGGGGGAGAAATCACCGTTGATAGCGACTTAGGAGAAGGAACAACCTTTCAATTTATGATTCCCGTTGAGATTAGCGAAGATGAAATTTCCACTCCTTCCTCCGAGCATCTGCGAGTGATTGCACTCGAACCAAACCAACCCCGCTATCGGATTTTAATCGTTGATGACCGCCCGAATAACCGCCAATTGTTAATCGAATTGCTAACCCCTGTCGGTTTTGAAGTGCGAGGAGCAAAAGAGGGTCAAGAAGCCGTGAAACTGTGGTCAAGTTGGCAACCCCACCTGATTTTTATGGATTTACGGATGCCGATCATGGATGGTTATCAAGCAACTCGTCAAATTCGTCAGTTAGAAGCAGCGAGGAAAACC
>Ga0207419_1000339_pt1 | contig 39869 bp, 33 predicted proteins | sample ElkSloMetagenome_4_FD_184723 | JGI IMG/M metagenome (GOLD analysis project Ga0207419, IMG submission 184723) | Hot spring microbial communities from Elkhorn Slough, Monterey Bay, USA - MD2A (version 2) | ecosystem: Environmental > Aquatic > Marine > Intertidal zone > Estuary: Microbial mat ...
GAGAAGGTCCCAAGGGTTCGGCTGTTCGCCGATTAAAGTGGCACGCGAGCTGGGTTCAGAACGTCGTGAGACAGTTCGGTCCCTATCTGTTGTGGGCGTTGGAAATTTGAGAGGACCTGCTTCTAGTACGAGAGGACCGAGGCGGACAAACCTCTAGTGTACCTGTTGTGGCGCCAGCTGCATCGCAGGGTAGCTATGTTTGGAAGAGATAAGCGCTGAAAGCATCTAAGCGCGAAGCTCGCCTCAAGATTAGATTTCCCTTAAGGGTCGTTATAGACGATGACGTTGATAGGCTGTAAGTGTAAAGGCAGTAATGTCAAAGCTGAGCAGTACTAATTACCCGTGAGCTTTTTTCTGTTGTACATCTTAAAATTTTTTACTATCTTTTAATACGTTAATAATATTATCCGGTTTATTCCGGTAAAGGCTTTAGGTGACTATAGCAATGGGGTACCACCTCTTCCCATTCCGAACAGAGAAGTTAAGCCCATTAGCGCCGATGGTACTGCGTTTAGCGGGAGAGTAGGTCGTTGCCAATCTTTAGTCCCGGTGCTGTAAAGCTACCGGGACTTTTTTATTTAAATACCCTGCTATGAAAACATTTACCGCTGTTATTGTATTTCTGGTATTTTGCTTTTCATCGGTAACCGCCCAGTTACCCCAACTGGAGAATGATACCGCTATTGTTGATACTTCCCAAATTATTTATATCTATAGCTGGAAATTGCAGGATGACTTTGAGCATAAGAATCAACAGGTTGTAGATACCTCTTTCCTTGGGCTACAGGTTTTAAACCCGGCTTTTAAAAATCATTCAATCAATACTTACCTCGGTAACCTGGGCTTGCCTGTTAAAAATAATTTCTTTTTCGAGCGTGAAAATAAACAATCATTTCTTCCCCTAAGTTTTTTATCACCCTATATTAAAACGCCTGACAATAATCGGTATTACAATACATATACCCCTTACACCAGGGTTGCTTATACCGCTGGTGGGCCTAGGAATTCTCAAGAGCAAACACTTTCTTTCCTGCATACGCAAAATATAAAACCGCATTTTAATGTAGGTGTTGATTATGATTTGTATAGCAGTGTTGGGCAATACAAAAGACAGACCACAAAACATAATACATTCTCACTTTTCTCAAGCTTTGAGGGTGATCTTTATACATTCTATTTTGATGCCAATGTAAATAATCTATCTTTTCAAAACAATGGAGGTATTGTCGCAGATTCCTCGTTGCAGGATGGGACCGAAGCAGGCACAATTGATGTGTGGCTTTCCAATGCCTCTACAGAGTTTAAAAACCAAAATATTTTCTTTGCCCAAACCCTCAATCCTATAGGCCTTTTCAGGTCTGATACACTTGAATCAACCAGTCGTATCCTTGGAACTATTAAACATGTATTTAACTTCAACCGCGGGGTGAGAATGTATATGGATGAAAATCCCGATTCTACATTTTATCCTGATTTTTATGTGAACACAGGTTATACTTTTGATTCTTTATATTTTCGGAAGGTATCTAACCTTGTTCGCTTAGAGCTGAAAACTCCGGACACAACCCGGTTTAATTTTAATGGATATGGTGGATTGAGGCATTCTTTCACTAAATATGTGCTGCCTGCACCCAATGTTATCCTTTTTTTGCCTGAGGGGGACACCATTGTGGCTGGGGCACCAAATAGTGAATCTATTTTTGATTTAAGCCTTGTGGGGGGCGTATATAATAGAATAGGGGATGGCTTTGAATGGATGGCAAATGCTGAATATTTTTTTACCGGTTTTAATACCGGCGGCCTTAAAGCAGATGGATATTTACAGAACAAAGTCAAAATAGGCAGCCTGGCGCTTGGTACACTCCGATTGTACAGTAGTTTCAGCCGTATGCAACCGGATTTTTTAGTTGGCAGATATTTTTCAAATCATTATCAATGGGATAATTATTTTGGCAATCGTGCCTTCAAAAAGGAGATAATTACGAAAGTAGGGGGGTATTATGAAACAGCCTCAAAAAACATTAAGTTGTCAGCAGATTATGCTGTACTCGGAAATAAGGTATATTTTAACAGAATAGCCCAACCTGCGCAGGAAACTGATGCAGTTGGAGTTTTAAGTGCCGGATTGAAATTTAATCAAAAGTTTTTTGTTTTCGGCACAAGAAATAATATTGTTTATCAGAATTCAACTAACAGATCCGTCATCCGTATCCCTGAACTCTCTGTTTACCATTCGCTTTATTGGGAATATTTTATTGTACCGGACGTACTGTTTTTTCAGCTTGGATATGATTTATATTTTCATACCCGGTTTTATGCTGATAATTTTAGTCCGGCTACTGGATTTTTCTACAGGCAAAATGAAAACGAAATCGGTAATTATCCCTTAATTGATGTCTTCCTTAACTTTGAATTGAAACGCACACGATTTTTTCTTAAATTTGCACATGTAAACTCTGGTTATGCCGGATCAAATTATTTTTATGCATTGCACTATCCTTATCCGCAACGTATTTTTAAATTTGGGCTCACCTGGTCGTTTTATGATTAGTAATAGCCATTTCTGTTTATCCCGTATCCCCATTAATTAGTCTATTAAATTAACACTTTCATAAGTCATTGTTGTGGTTTCATAACATGAAAGTGGTCATTGGTAAAAAATTGCAAGATGTTTATAACTAAACAGTTAATCATTTTTTTGTGTTAACAAATTGGCGTAATTTTGTAGCTTATCCAGACTGAATAAAAACAAGGTTGTAATTAATATAACCTAACCTATGTCGAACCAAAACCTAAATAGTGAAGCATTTATTAAAGACTTATTTTAATTACATTATAGTAACTGTACTTCTTTTTAGCTTTTCCTGCAGTCGCACCTCCGAAAGTAATTTTTTAACGCAGGAACAGCAATCACAAATTGATCTTGAACAAATAAGGGAACGAGGTAAAATTATTGCAGTTACCAATTACAATTCCACCAACTATTTTATTTATCGTGGTAAACCTATGGGTTATCAGTTTGATATGCTGAGACACCTTGCCGAGCATCTTGACATTAAACTGGAGGTGCTGGTAACGAACAGTCTTGAAGAATCATTTCAGAAAATTAATGATGGAGAGGCTGATATTTTGGCGATTAATCTCACCAAAACAAGTGAAAGGAAAAAGTTTATTCATTTTACTGAACCCTATTTACAGACGCATCAGGTACTGGTCCAAAAAAAACCAAAAAACCACCGCAGGCTTACTAAAAATAAACTGGATGAAGAACTTATTCAGAATCCCCTGGATTTAGCAGATAAAACTGTCTATGTACAGGAAGGCTCTGCTTACAGCCAACGTCTAAAAAACCTTGCCGGTGAAATTGGAGATACCATTCATATCATAGAAGTGCCTGAAGAGGCTGAAACCCTTATTGAACTTGTTGCTAAAGGAGAGATTGACTATACTGTTGCCGATGAAAATGTCGCTTTGGTAAGCCAGACTTATTATCCTTCTCTGGATGTTTCTTTGGCCATTAGTTTTCCTCAGAATATTGGCTGGGGTATAAGGAAAAACGCTCCTGAATTTGAAAATCAGGTAAATGACTGGCTTAGAAAGTTTAAGTCCACACGTTCATATGCATTAATTTACCATAAGTATTTCAAAAATCAAAAATCAGATCTGGTTACAAGTGATTATTATGCGATTAACAGCGGCCAAATTTCTTCTTATGATAATGCCATTAAAGATGCAGCAAAGGATATTGGCTGGGACTGGAAGTTACTAGCATCATTGATTTATCAGGAATCAAGATTTAATCCTACTGTGAAAAGCTGGGCCGGAGCATTCGGACTGATGCAATTGATGCCTACAACAGCAGCACGTTTTGGCGTTGATGAGTCCTCATCGCCACTTGAGCATATATACGCTGGTGTCCGTTTTATCAAATGGCTTGATAATCAGTTTGAGGATGTGATTAAAGATTCCGAGGAGCGGAAGAAGTTTATCCTGGCTTCCTATAATGTTGGTCTGGGCCATGTGTTGGATGCACAAAGGCTTGCTGTTAAATACGGGAAAGATCCTAATAAATGGGAAGATAACGTAGATTATTACCTGAAGAATAAATCTGAAGCAAAATATTACCGCGATCCTGTGGTTAAGTATGGATATTGCAGGGGTTCGGAGCCTTATAAGTATGTATATGAGATCATGGAACGCTATGAGCATTATAATAACATACTTAATTAGTTTCTGCGCGGAAAACCCCAATTTCTTTCCCGATTTTCGGGACAGGCTGTTATGCTTGTCATAAAAATACTCACTTACATAGGTAAACTGCGTTTTTTCTGACTTCACAAGCCGAACCTGGACTTTTCTCATCAGAAACATGAGTTTTCGCGCAAGCACTAATTAACATATTACAGCGGTTATTACTTTTCCTGGGTTTTAATAAGGTCCAGAAATTCAGTGATTATCATTGCTGTGGCACCCCAGATGAATTCATTTTCTACCGGGTAGCCCGGAGCCTGTAAAAGGGTTTCTCTAACCACTAAATCTCTTTGTTCAACAGGTGTTTTGGTAAGTAACTTTATGGATACAGAAATGGTATAAGCCACCTCATACGGATTTATGGTTAGCACAGGTTTGTTTCTAAGAATGCCAACAAAAGGATATACCATCATGTTACTTACCGGAATTGGAATCGCTGATAAAGGCATCGTAACTTCTATCTCATCAGCTTTAATACCTACTTCTTCATGGGTCTCCCGGAGTGCGGTGGAGAGATTGTTTTTATCCTGAGCCTCCATTTTGCCCCCTGGCAAAGCTACCTGGCTGCTATGTACGCCATTGTATTCAGGCCTTTTGATAAATAAAATATGGGCCTCTTTTTTATCGGGAAAGACTGGAATTAGTACACTACTTGAAATATAATTAACAGGATGCTCAGGAAACTCCCTGTCAGGCGGCATCATTTTTTTATGTGCATAGAGACCCGGCAGATCCGCCTCCATTTTACAACTAAGGATGTCTTTTATTTCAGTTATTGAATACACCACATCTGCACTTAATTAAATTTGATTGATTTTTCCGGACTAATGCGCGAAATCATCATAGAAGGAATGAGCAGCATTAATACTGTAATAATTAGCGTTCCTGTATTTAAAAGAAGGAGGTTGGTAAAACTTAAATTAATTGGGGCATATGCAATGTAATAAGAAGCCTGATCCAGTTTTATAAACTTAAACTGATCCTGTAAAAATGCCAATCCAATGCCAATCAGATTTCCCCAAAATAAACCGCGCATGATCAGAAATGATGACTGATATAAAAATATCTTCCTGATTGAAAAGTTATTGCTGCCAAGGGCTTTTAATATGCCTATCATATTGGTTCTCTCAAGAATCAGAATCAGCAATCCGGATACCATGTTGAATCCGGCAACCAGCAACATTAAAGCCAGTATCACCACTACATTTATATTCTGCAGCTCCAACCAGTCAAAAATTTGCGGATATTTATCCAAAATGTTGATTACCCGAAGTTTATCACCATCTTCTGTAAACAAAAAGCCAGCTTTCTCTCTCACGAGTGCTGTCATTTGTGGCAATTCATCAAAATCGGAGATGAAAACCTCAAATCCGCTTACCATATCATCTTCCCAATTATTTAATTTTTGAATATGCCTTATATCTGAAATGGCAAAAGTACGGTCAAATTCTTCCAGCGATGTTTCATAAATACCTTTAATGGTCAAACGTCTCATGCGTGGCGGATCCTGTACAAAGTACATCGCAATGTCATCACCGGCTTTCAGCTCAAGCCTGCGGGCAGTGTATTTTGAGATTAGAATGTCATTTGAGGTAGCGGTGTCAGTGAGGGACAGCGTAGTACCCTCCATTATGTTTTTATTAAAAAAAGACCAGTTAAAATCGGTTGAGACCCCTTTTAATACCACTCCTTCTATATTATCCCCGGTTTTAATTATCCCGGCTTTTGTGGCATATACCTGTATATGTTCTATGCCTTCAAGCGTGTCAAGATGTGGATAAAAGTCCTGATCTTCAGATACGGGATTTGTTTCAAAAGAAAGATTTGAATCGAAATTAATAATCTGTATATGTGCACCAAATCCTATAACTTTATTTCTAATCTCTTCTTTGAAGCCCGTAACTACTGAAACGGCAATAATCATTACTGTAAGACCAAGCGAAATGCCAAACACAGCTATCCGTACGATTGAGCGTGAAATGCTTTTCCGGTTTTCTTTATCGGAGACAAGTCTTCGGGCTATAAATAATTCTGTATTCAAATAGGATTGTCTTTTTTATGCGTTGTAAAAGTAGTAAAATTCAGGAGGATTTTTTTTATTATTCTGTTTTACTAATGGTCAATAGACGTATTTGAAATTTCAGCTAAAGAATCGAGCACTTTTTGTTTGTAGCTTCGTCCAATGGTGAAATCTTTTCCTGCCACAGTCATAGCAGTAGTGCTATAGGTATTTATTTTATTTACATTTATGATAAATGAACGATGAATACGAATGAATGAACCAGGCAGCTTTTTTTCCATTGTGCTAATCTTTTCCTTGCTTCGTATTTTTTTTAGTCCGGAGGTATTTACAAGGATATAATCTGCCAGACTTTCTATGTATAAAATATCCTCAAATGGAAGTTTAATGGATTTTCGTTGGGAAATAACTTCAATGAAACCCGGTTTTTCTTTGTCCTTTTCATGCAAAAGCTTTTTTATTTGGTTTTGTTTTGATGTGAGTTGAAAAACCATAACGATAAATGATCCCAGCAATACAACTAAATACATAACAGCTGCCAGTACCAGTGTGTCTGAAGCGCGGGGATCCATATTTTCGAAACTGAAATTGGCCAGGTACACATAAGAAAATAGTAAAACCAGTGATTCTAGGTACAACGATATTATGAACGTATAGAGCGTATAGAGAACGAACCGGAAATATTTCTTTTTCAAAAGATATTTTGGGATAAGGAATAAGTTGAAAAAATAAGATGTTCCCAGAACTATGGGCAGCAGGAAAACAACAAAATAAAATGCAGCCGTTCTGTTGCCCCAGGAATGGCCAAATATTAAGGTAAGGATAACGATAACAAATATCCAGTATGATAAATGGATTTCCGGACGTGAAATTTTAATATTCATGATGTACTAAAAACAATTTGATTATTTTGTTATTCAAACACTAATTTCGGAAAAAAATGGCAATGATGAGATTAATGTCGTTGAATAACATGACTACAACCGGATATGACCTTGCCTTTTGCCTGCTTATTAATTTACTTTGAAGGTATGTTAAACTAAAATTATATGATATGAAAAATCTATTTTTTATGGGAGGACCCTTATTTATGAGTATTCTTACTCTACTCTTGCTTTGTCTTGTTTCATGGGTTATTTATCATCTTAGTATTTATCTTAAAGCTCCTGGAGCTGAAAAGGCTGAAAGGGCGCTGGAAAAATTGTCCTATTCCCGTTCCATTGGGCTTTTTGCCCTTGTTACCGGAATACTTGGTCAGTTATTAGGATTTTATGATGCCTTTGCAGCTATGGAAACAGCTCCTGATATTTCTCCTGCCATGTTATTTGGCGGAATAAAGATTTCTATGATATCTACTTTGTATGGAATGATAATTTATCTGCTTTCCATATTACTATGGTTTGTAATAAATGCATTTACTCAAAGAAAAACTACAGCGGCATAAGTCTATTTCCTGTTGCTACATGAAAAGCCAGCCTTAACGCTAATGCCGGCTTTTTAAAATTTTAATAAAATATTTTTGGCTTAAAAATATAGTCAAACCATACAAAGATAAAATAGGAACGATTTATTCAATGGCAACAATAAGAGCCAGAACTTTTTCTGCCGAAGAAACACCTCACTATGCCGGTGGAATGGATGATCCTGTAAGAATGGCCCTGAAATATGGGGTTAAAACGGATGGTGTGTAAAGACGAATTATTAATTACTTAGATAAAAATCATGGATGAATTAAAAGATTTACAAAATTGGCTAGAAAAACAAAAAAAGGTAAAGAATTTATCAGTCTTGTTTTATACAGATGGGTTTCTGTTGAAGAAAGTTTAAATTTACAGACAGAATTGAAAAAAATATTTGTTTTAAAATGCATACACTAAAATTTTTATCGAGTTTAATAATGATGTTTTTTATGCTGATCTCACTTGTGATGTGTGGGGATGCCATTGATGAAAAGCAACAAATTGAGCCTGGGATACATCAATTTGAGAAATACCTGGATCGTTTAAAAGATAAAAATATAGGGCTTGTCGTTAATCATACCTCACTTATTGATGACACACATTTATTAGACACGCTGCTCTCTTATGATATTAATGTGATTAAAATTTTTAGTCCGGAACATGGCTTCAGAGGAACTGCAGATGCAGGTCAACATTTATCCGATAATATTGATGAAAAAACCGGCCTTCCTATAATTTCCTTATACGGAAAAAATCGTAAGCCCCCGCAGGAGAGCCTTTCTGATGTAGATGTTATTGTTTTTGATATTCAGGATGTTGGAGTACGTTTTTACACTTATATTTCAACCCTGACGTACGTAATGGAGGCTGCTGCAGAAGCAAGTATTCCAGTTATTGTGCTCGACAGACCAAACCCAAACGGCCATTATGTTGATGGGCCTGTTTTGGAAGACATGCATCAGTCGTTTGTTGGTTTGCATCCGGTACCAATTGTTTATGGTATGACCATGGGGGAATATGCTTTGATGGTAAATGGAGAAAAATGGTTGAAAGACACCCTTAAATGCGAACTAACAGTAATAGAATGCGCCAATTATGCGCATGACTCTCTTTACCAGTTGCCCATAGCCCCTTCGCCAAACTTACCTAATATGCGCTCTGTTTATCTTTATCCGTCCCTGTGTTTTTTTGAGGGCACACCCTTAAATGCGGGTAGAGGAACTGATTTTCCTTTCCAGGTATTCGGTCATCCGGAATTAAAAAATGCTGAATTTACCTACACACCGGTGTCTAAACCCGGTGCCTCCATAAATCCGAAATTGAAGGGTGAGCTTTGTTACGGGATAAATCTTACGGGAAAGGATCCGGTATTAGTGGCTTTACAACGCACCATTGACCTGGAATATTTAATATTTGCTTACCAGAATATGCCGGACAAAACAGACTTTTTTATACCCTATTTTGAGAATTTGGCCGGAACAACAAAGGTTCGTCAACAAATCATCAAAGGCATTCCTGAAGACGAAATCCAACAATCATGGAAAGAAGATATTGAAAATTTCCATAAAATCCGAAAAAAATATTTGTTATACCCCGATTTTACTTTGTTTTAATGCCAGGATAGCTTTTAAGACCGGCCTCCAGGCAATCAAGGGCTTTGGCAAGGTCTTCCTGGTTCAGAACGTATGCAATTCGCACTTCCTTTTTGCCAAGACCCGGAGTTGCGTAAAATCCTGAAGCAGGAGCCAGCATTACGGTCTGGTTTTGATATTCGAACTCATCAAGCAACCATTGCGAGAAATCATCTGTATCTTCAACAGGAAGTTCAACCATGGTATAAAATGCTCCCCTGGGCTTTGGACAGGTTACGCCTTCCATTTTATTAAGGCGGTTAACCATAAAATTTCGGCGCAGGATGTATTCTTCATAAACTTCTTTAAAATATTCGGGTGGCGTTTCAAGAGCCGCCTCAGCAGCAATCTGCCCTAGTCCCGGAGGGCTGAGCCTGGCTTGTGCGAATTTCAGGACTGTTTCTGTTACATCTTTATTCCTGGTTACCAGGGCGCCAATGCGGATTCCACATGCACTGTACCGTTTGGAAACTGAATCTACCATAATCACATTTTCCTCAATTCCTTTCAGCGAAAGGGCAGAGATATGTGCTGTGCTGTCATAGCAAAATTCCCTGTATACTTCATCAGAAAACAAATACAGGTCGTGCTTTTTTACTAAGGCCGCAAGTGATTTTAACTCGTTTTCAGCATATAAGTAACCTGTGGGATTATTAGGGTTACAAATAAAAATGGCCCTGGTTTTTGGTGTTATTTTGGCTTCTATGGCCTCCACCGGAGGCAACGCAAAGCCATTTTGGATATTGGCAGTTACAGGAACAACCTGTAATCCGGCTGCAATAGCAAAACCGAGGTAGTTGGCATAGAATGGTTCAGGTACAATAATCTCACTTCCGGCATCCATACAGGCCATCATGCCAAACAATATAGCTTCAGAACCACCTGTGGTGATTAAAATTTGATCGGCATTAACCGGAATACCAATTTTAGAATAATACTTAGCCAGCTTTTCCCTGTAGCTTTGATAGCCTGCGCTATGACTGTATTCAAGCACTTTTTTATCCATTGTTCTGAGGGCCTCAAGGGCAGATTCAGGTGTGGGGATGTCCGGTTGCCCGATATTTAGTTGATAAACAGTTCTTCCAAGAGACCTGGCTTTTTCAGCATAAGGAACAAGTTTACGGATGGGAGAGGCAGGCATTAACCTGCCTTTTTCAGATATCTCGGGCATTTATTATCTCCTTAATTAGTGGGCTGGTTAGGTAAAACTTTTCCGGTAATTCTAAGCGTTACAGGATTAGTTTCAGCATTGGAATATACTGTGATCGATTTTGAAAAACTTCCTGAAATACGCGTATTATATTTCACCTTAATTTTTTCTGAATTGCCTGGGGCAATAGGGTCTCTGGGCCATTGAGGTACAGTGCATCCACAGCTGGAGCGTACATTGGATAATATCAGGGGTTTTTTCCCTTTGTTTGTGAAAACAAATTCATAGCTGCCATCACCATTGTATTCAATGGTGCCATAGTCATGCGTAGTTTCCTCAAAAGTAATCTGAGGGCTTTCAGAAGTGCTGTTTTCTTCGGCTACTGTGCTTTGTGCACAACCTGATGAAATGGAAAGTACTGATAAAAGAATAAAAACAGGCAGTGCTTTCATCATAAAAGAGATGTCTGATTGGATTTTACTATTAAATTTTTTCATGATTTAAAGAGTTTGATGAACCAAAGTTAAAATTAAAATATGATTTCAAATATGTTAGAAAAAAGGTTAAAAAAATTCTGCAAAGAAAGTGCCACAAGAACTAAAAAAAGCATTTATTCTTTATTATTGGTTTAATGTGCAGAAATAATGATAAAAATACTGTTTCCTTTTTTATTTCTTCAAAGTTAATAACCATTTTGGAAATATATTGGCCTTTAATTTTTATTTTTACACGATTTTCCAGGATACATCTGAATCGCTTATGCAGATTAGTGTTACCGGATACCTTTAATGCTTACTAATCAATAAATTAAATAAAAGTGGATATTGCCTCAAAATATAATCCAAAGGAGACTGAAGAAAAATGGTATAGTTACTGGATGCAGCATGAAATGTTTTCATCTGTTCCTGATGAGCGTGAACCTTATACCATAGTTATTCCACCACCAAATGTTACCGGCGTTTTACACATGGGGCATATGTTGAACAATACCATACAGGATATTCTTGTTCGGCGGGCCCGCATGCTTGGAAAAAATGCCTGCTGGGTTCCTGGCACTGATCATGCTTCAATTGCTACCGAAGCCCGTGTTGTGGCAAAACTGAAGGCCGAAGGAATTGAAAAAAACAGCCTCACCCGTGATGAATTTTTAACGCATGCCTGGGAGTGGAAGGAGAAGCATGGAGGAATTATCCTTGAACAATTGAAGAAGCTCGGTGCCTCATGCGACTGGAGCAGGGTGAAATTCACCATGGATGATGCCATGAGTGAAAGCGTAATAGATGTTTTTATTGATTTGTATAAAAAGGGACACATTTACCGCGGCGTACGCATGGTGAACTGGGATCCTCAGGCTAAAACAGCGGTTTCTGATGAAGAAGTGGTTTATAAAGAAGTTTCATCCAAACTTTATCATGTAAGGTATAAAATTGATGGTGAAAATGAATGGATTACTATAGCCACCACGCGTCCGGAGACCATTCTTGGAGATACGGCTGTTTGTGTACATCCTGAGGATGAAAGATTTTTACGGTTCCATGGGAAAAAAGTTGTTATTCCACTTGTGAACAGAATTGTTCCCTTAATTACAGATGAATACGTTGATAGGGAGTTTGGTACCGGAGCATTAAAAATAACTCCTGCACATGATATTAATGATTATGAAATAGGAATTAAATATGATTTGGAAGTAATTGATATTTTTAATGATGATGGCACACTGAATCAGAAGGCAAAACTGTTTATTGGTGAAGACCGTTTTGCTGTGCGGAATAGAATTGCAGATGCATTGCAGGAGGAAGGTAACCTTGTAAAAACTGAGGATTATACAAATAAGGTAGGGTATTCGGAACGGACAGACGCCGTGATTGAACCAAAACTTTCCATGCAATGGTTTGTAGCTATGAAAGAAATTGCCGGTCCCGCTCTTGATAATGTACTGAATGATCTTATTAAGCTACACCCCAAAAAATTTAAAAACACCTACCGTCACTGGATGGAGAATGTGAAAGATTGGTGTATCTCTCGTCAGTTATGGTGGGGGCAGCAAATACCTGCCTATTATATTGGGGAGAGCAACCAATATGTAATTGCCAAAAATATTGCCGAAGCCCTTTCTTTGGCGCGTGAAAAAACCGGAAACTCTTCACTTTCAGAAGCGGATTTGCGACAAGACCCCGACGTGCTTGACACCTGGTTTTCTTCCTGGTTATGGCCAATTTCTGTTTTTGATGGAATCCGAAATCCAGACAATAAAGACATCAATTATTATTACCCAACAAATGAACTGGTAACTGCACCGGAAATTCTTTTTTTCTGGGTGGCGCGAATGATCATTGCCGGTTATGAATACCGTAACGAAAAACCTTTTGAGAATGTTTATCTTACAGGCATTGTGAGAGACAAGCAGCGCAGGAAGATGTCTAAATCGCTTGGTAATTCACCAGATCCCCTGGAATTAATCAGTAAATACAGTGCCGATGGCGTTAGGGTGGGAATGCTGTTGTGTTCTCCTGCAGGTGGCGATCTTTTATTTGATGAGAATCTTACCGAACAAGGGAGAAATTTTGGCAACAAAATATGGAATGCCTATCGGCTGATTAGCTCGTGGAAAGTTGCCGAGGTTGAGCAACCTTTACATGCCAAAGAAGCCATAGAGTGGTTCAGGGAAAAGTTGAACCAAACCCTCATTTTCATTGATAAAAGCTTTATGGAATATCGCCTTTCCGAAGCATTAATGACTATTTATAAGCTTTTTTGGGACGATTTCTCTTCCTGGTATCTTGAGGCTGTAAAGCCGGAATATCAAAAACCCGTAGATAGGAGAACCATTAAAGAAACCAGGTTGTTTTTTGATGCCCTTATTCGTATCCTGCACCCCATTATGCCTTTTATTACAGAAGAGCTGTGGCATCTGCTTGATGAGCGCAAACCCGGACAGAGCATTATGGTTGAACAGATTCCTGTTGCTGAGAAATACGATAACCAGGTAATAGCATCGTTTGATCAGGCTTGTGAAGTGATCACACAGGTTAGGAATATCAGAAAACAAAAGAATATTCCAAACAGGGAACCCCTTCGTTTATACATAAAGATGGATTCTGAAATTTCTTTTGAGGCAGTGATAAAAAAGCTTGCAAATTTGACTGAAGTTGTTGAAACTTCAGATAAACCAGCTGATGCTGCCAGCTTCCTTGTAGGGGCAAATGAATATTATGTGCCCCTCGGAAATTTAATTGATGTGGATGATGAGATCTCAAAAATTGAAGAAGAAGAGAAATACCTGGAAGGCTTTTTAAAAATGGTGATGAAAAAGCTGGGTAATGAAAAATTTGTAAATAATGCTCCCAAACAGGTAGTAGAAGCAGAACAGAAAAAGAAGGCTGACGCAGAACAAAAACTACAGCTACTGAAAGAACGTTTAAAGAGCCTCAAAAAACAGTAATAACCTGTTTTACTAATGTGACTTCTATATTAGGATTGCTGAAAATCAACTTTAAAACTGAATCTGCAAATTACAGGCAGTAAAAGTGCCAGTAAGGCAAGCGCTTTTTGATTCATGTATGGTTTTTCATGCACCTATCCTTTCAATTATAACATTGAAAAGGTTACCCGGAAAGCTTTGATCTGCTTCTCTTTCCTGAATTCGAAGTATGTCAATACATCTTCATCTCATAAGGGTTACTAGCTACAGCTTTCTGATTTTTAGCAGACCTATCTTAAGTGTAAAGTTTTTACACAGATATAATAACTTTAAAAAAAATGCGAAATAAAAAAGCCGGCAGAATTATTATACTGCCGGCTTTTTTTAGTGTTTTATCCTAAAAGATTGCTGGTATTTAATAAAACTTCGACCTGCTGTCCTCAATATCAGCTTTTTCTCTCAAGGCCTCAAAAGCTTCAAAATTAACTCTTTGGCTGTAACCATTGTTAAGTACAGTTTGTTGCGCTGCAAATTGATCACTTTCAGGGGCAGGTGTAATGTTGGTAACCTGAAGTACGTATACACCATTGGTGCCTTCAAGGGGTCCTACAAGCTCATTTTGTTCAGCCTGCAGAGAAGCACCAATGATAACGGGTTCAATTCCGGCTCCCGGGATAGAGAATGAAACAAATGTAATACCAGTTGCGCTTTTAACTTCAGCATTTGTTTTGCTGGCAAGCTCTTCCAGTGTAGTATTTGCGCCCATTTGCTCTTCCATCCGTGAGATAATAAATTCGGCTTTTTTCTCTTTGCGCACTGAGGTTTCTATTTGCGTACGCACCTGATCAAGGGGGGCAATCCCTTTCTCTCTCACCTGGGTTAGAAGAGCTACAACAAATTCATCGCCTAATTCAAACACCTCAGAAACATCTCCATTTTCAGCTTCAAAGGCCCAACGAACAAGTTCACGGGGGGATTCCAAGCCGGCGATTTCCTTATCGTTCTCACGTAGATTATTGGCTACTCTTTTGGTTATATTTTGCTCAGCTACTGCATTTTCAAAGCTTTCAGCGGTATTATTTAAACCGGCAAACTCACTGGCCTGTGAATAATAATCCTGGTAAGTTGCTGATCCTGGCACAATGTTACGGACGATAGTGGCAACTTTTACTTTTTTCTGCTCGGGACTACGGTCGGTTACTTCAATAAGATGAATACCAAATTGAGATTCTACTAATTTTATTTCACCAACCTGACTTTCAAAGGCTGCATCGTTAAATGGTTTAACCATCATTCCTTCCTGAAACCATCCCAGGTCACCACCTTGTTGCGCACTGCCATCCTGAGAGTATTCAAGCGCCAGTGCGGTGAAGTCATCACCATTTTCCAGTGCATTTTGCAGACTGTCGGCCAAAGGCTGGATATCTTCAAGTGTTTGTTGCATCTGCGGATCAGGACGGAGCAAGATATGACGTGCTTTCACAGAGTCTGGTACAAAGTTAATTTCATCAAGTTTTGACAGCTTGTAGGCCTCGTCTTCCAGGTATGGCCCTATCATTGTTCCAGGCTCGGCATCAAAAAGAGAATCTCCAACTAATGCAGATAATTCTTCACGGCTTCTGTTTACAGAATTATAAGGTACATCAGAATTGAGATTTACGAATTGTGCATTGTTTTCTGTTTTGGCAAATTCGTCTACGATGTTTGTAACGTATTTTAGCGCTTCCTGCTGATCTGATTCTGAGGGCAGAATTTCAAATGTTACATATTCAATATCACGCGAAGCAGTTTGTTTAAACTGATTTTTATGCTTCTTGTAATATCTTTCAATATCATCTTCGGTTACGCTTACAGCGGTATCAGCTACTTCTGCATATCTTTCCATTACGTAATCAAAGTTTACTCTTTTATTTTGCTTTATGAATTCTTCTTCGGCCTCTACTGCGCTAGCATATAAACCTTTGCTGATAAGGTTGTTGTATTTGCTGCGTTTACGCTCACGAAGAATTTCATTCTCAAGGTACAACCAAAAAGCTTTTTGTTCACCGGTAGCATCCTGGTCCATGTTTCTAAGGAACTGTATCACGGCAGCACTGTTAAACTGACCTGTTTCGGGATTTGTGAACATTTGCCTGATAATTGGATGTGGGTTATTACCCTGTACCATATCAAGCACTTCTTCGGGACTGACAGATATACCTAAATCCTCATATTCATCTGAGAGGATATATTCTTCTACAAGGCTGTTCCAGGTCTGCTCCTGGATGGCATCCATGGTAGCTTCATCCAGCGCGCTGGTACCTGTGTTCATTTGATAAATGTTCACGAGTTTGTCTACCCGTCGCTGGTATTCCTGAACTGGTATTGAATGCCCTGAGATTTCAGCAATTTCAAACTGGTTGTTTGTAAATAGTGAAGTACCTGAACTAAATAAGTCCCCCATAATAAAGGCGAGCAGCGCAACACCTATAACAACAGCTACTAAAATTCCTGCTCTGTTCCTTATTCTTTCTAAAGTTGCCATGATTAATGTTTATATAAATTACCTAAATTTTTCGAGCTACGAAGATAACAATTTATACTGTTTTTAAAAGTACTGAAATAAAAAAATACATATGCTTTTAAAACACTTCATATACAGCCGATTTAAGAAGTGGATGTGCTTATTTTTTTATGGCTAAATGCACCAGCTCAATTTTCGTATCCGTTGCTTTTAATATTTTAATTTCTATGTTTGGTTCAATAATGATGTGTTCATTAACTTTTGGAATACTTGTATAATGATAAAATATCAAACCAGCAATTGTTTCATATTCTTCTGAATCAGGAAGATATATAGGGTATTTGTCATTCAGGTAGTCAATTTCCAGCCTTCCGGATAAAACATATTCCTTGTCATTTATCTGCCTTTCCACATATTCATCAATATCGTGTTCATCCTCAATTTCTCCAATAATCTCTTCCAGGATATCTTCTATGGTTACCATGCCTGCTGTTCCTCCGAATTCATCTACCACCAGGGCGATACTTTTTCTCTCCTGCATAAACATGCGAAGCAGTTTGTTGGCATGCATGGTTTCCGGAACGGTAATGATGTTAACCAACTTAGACCGAACACTTTTTGGGCGTTTAAAAAGTTCCTTTCCATTTACATAGCCTACTACATTATCGATATTATCCTTATAGATCAGAATTTTTGAATGGCCTGAATTTGCAAAAAGAGTCTCAAGGTCCTCAATGGAGATTTCATCGTCTACGGCTTCAATTTCAGGACGGGGAACCATACAATCCCTTATTTTTACACTCGAAAAATCAAGTGCGTTCTGAAAAATTTTTATTTCGTTTTCAAACTCTGTACCAGATTGTTTGTCGTTATGGCCCTGGTGCATTAAATGATCTAGGTCTATTTTACCAAAAACCTTGTTTTGCGTCTCCTCCGGTACCTGACGTTTTAAAACTTTACGTATGATAAAATTAGAAATAGCCATGATAAAACCACTGACTGGGAAAAATAGATAGAAAAAGATTAATACAGGAATAGAAAATATTTTAAGCGCAATATTGGGCCTTATCCTGAAAAGGGTTTTAGGTAAAAACTCCGCCAAAAATAGAATGATGGCCGTGGAGATTAAGGTTTGAATGAGAAGCACATTAAATTCAACTGTGGTAAGCCTCAGAATTACAGGCTCCAGCATACGCGCCATGACTATGCCAAAGATTACAAGCGCAATATTGTTGCCCACAAGCATGGTTGCAATATACCTGCCCGGATATTTGGTAAACAATGACACAATTTTGGAAGCAAACCGGTTCTGCTTTTTATCAAGTTCAATGCGTAACTTGTTTGAGGCCACAAAAGCAATCTCCATTCCTGAAAAGAATGCCGAAAGTAAAAGGGATATGATGATGAGAAACAGGTTACTCATTCAGCACTTTAATTGTTGTTCTGATTTTCTTTATTTCTTAGAGATTTCCTGCGATAATACATTAAGAACGAAACAAAGGCAAGAATAATAAAAATAATACTTTTATCAAAACCTTCATTTGTTGTCTGATGGATAGCAGCTGCTGCTGCAAGTATGGTGGCAATAAGCCATGTAATTTCCAATGCTTTTTTCACACAATAAAGGTACAATTAGTTTATGTCCATTTATACTCAATAAAGATTTTTTTGCTGTTTTTTTTATCCGGCGGGTTTATTTTTATAACGGGTCTTTTACATTTACCGTTCCACGGGAACTTTTAAGCTTCCAGCGGGAGAGGTCCTGGTCGGCCTCAAAACCTGACTGACCGTAAAAGACCCCGTCAGGATTTGTGATTTTGGTGAATTCATCTGAATATATCATACGGCTTTGTTCATCCCAATAGAGTTTTTCTGTATTTAATTCTTCTCCTTTTTCAAAATTTTTTGCCTGTACATTTTTCCTGGCTTCCCACAACCGCTCATTTTCATTGTATATGGCATATCCCGCTGATATAAAGGACTGTACATTGCCTGCGTCATCATAGAAATTGACTTTAATCCCTTTAGGAAATTCGGCGTAAGGTTCTTCAACATTATCAAATTTATTGAGTTCCGGTGCGATAATCTCTATTTTTATCATTCCTGAATCTGAATAGATAATTTGCGTATTTACGCCAGAAACTGTAGGGAATTTCTTAGCCGGGGCAAAGGTCTGTATAACTTCAATATCATTTTTACACGAATGGGTAATTATGGCTAACAGCATCAGAAATAAATAAAAGGCAGGTCGCTTGCGATTCTTCGCAACTACCTGCCTTTTGTATAAATAAATTAGGGTTTTCAGTTTTTGTAAATTATTTTGATGTACGTACCGTTGTTCTTTCATTTATCCAGCATCCAACCGTGTATGGTTTCCCATCGGTAAAGCCATAGAAAAAGGCATCTTCATTATTTGGAAAATACTGGCTGTAGCGGTTTATCAGTTCATTTGCAGTAGCTGCAACGCCGGGATCTATATTTTTCGCTTTTATATATTTATCTATTGCTGCCCAAAATACTGCTTTTTTTTCAAAATCATTGCTTCCACAACTATTACTTGCAGTAACATACAAGTTTCCTATCAGTATATAAGGGTCGCCATATCCAGGGTTGTTTTCAATTGCATTTAAAGCATATTCCCTGGCTTTTACAGGTTCACCCAATTTATTTGTTACTAGGGCAAGTTCATAATAATATTTTGCTTTTTCTAACCCCTCTTCGGTGCCGGCAATAACCTGCAGGTAATATTCCGCAGCTTTTTCATATTCTTCTTTCTTAAGGAATAGTTTGGCAAGGTTATACGCTGAAGATGCAGAGGGTTCCAGTTCATATAGATTTTCAGAGGCCTGAACGTATAAAGAATCATCTTCGCAACCTGTTTCCTGTAAAAAGTTGGTGATTTTCTTAAGTAAATCGGGATCATTGGGCGTTGCTTCAAATTGTGGTAAAAACAAAGCCACCAGATTTTCGCAGGTAGCAGCGCCACTGGCTGCAAAGTTTTGTTCTATTACATCTTTTACATTATTCATTGTACGATCATTAGGGTTTCTTAGTAAATCCTGATCGATGTAATTCATGGCAGTGGCAAAGTCTTCTACCACTTGCTCTGCAGAAATCTCATTGTATTTAAATAAAGTAATAGATGCTGTCATTTGTGTGGCAAACGCAGCAGCGGGAGATTTTGACTTCTCTATTTTTATGGCTTCAGATAGGTAATCGTAACCTTCTTTTATATCGGATAAGTTGTCGCGGCGATACCGAAGAAGGTCAATTCCTTTTCTTGCCAACACATATCCTTTATCTCCATAATATTTAATACGTTTGTCGTACAAAAGCATAAGTGTGTCAACCAGCTGATTTTGAACTTCCGGATTATCTTCTTTTTGAATTCTCCAGCTGTAAATTTTTGCGCCATCGATATAAATGTTCTTACTGGCAGCCGGGCACTCATTAAACACAACCTTCCATGGCTTTACAGCCTCTCCATAGTTATTATGTTTAACAAATTCTCTGTAGATAGATAAGTTACGGATGCAGCGGATACTGTCTTCACCCTGCCCGAATTTTGAGCCGTCTTCAATTCCTTTTTGCCCAAATACGGACAGTGTGGCCGCTACAAGCAATAAGATTGTTGATTTTAATTTAAAGAATGTCATAATGATAAATTTAGTTCAATTTTCTCAATCACCATGTTTAGGATTCAATGTTTTCGAATGATAATCAGGGGGTTCGATAAAATAATAATATTTTTTTAATCAATTCTGCGCTGAAAGAACCAGAAATCACTAAATGTGATATTCAGGCTTACTTTCCCATAAGTTTCTTCGATTAATCCCTGATCAAGCGTTCCTCTCTTGCCAAGCAGAAAACCGATGTTAAACATGGTGTTGTTTCCTTTCATCGGTAAACCTAAACCAAAACTTATGCCATAATCTTTTAATTGCTCATCTTTTATTTGCAAGTAGGTGTCAGCATAATGGGCTCCTGCACGAAAACGAACGCGGTCAATATACCTTCGGACTGATGTGACATCCGGAATATATTCTGCGCCAAAATGTACCGATTGGCTTGCAGCAAGTGGATCTGATGATCCAAAAAGCCTGGTTTTGCTCCAATCCTGTTGGGTGTAATCAAATCCAAAACGCATCATGTTTTTGTAGGAGAGAGAAAAACCTACACCATATTTTAATGGAATAGTAATGTCTGTTTCTTCCGAATCATAGTTTTGAATGGTGTCTGTAATAGCCCCGTTTTCAACAGGTATTATAGTTCTGGAAAAAACTGATTCATATGCAGTCAGATTTGTTTCCAGGTCAATGGTTGCCCCTACGGTAAGTTCAATATTATTACCCAGTGGTGTAAAAGCTTGTATGCCTGAGGTTATTATAAAATCATTGATGATAAGGTCTCTTTCAACAACCAGTTGGGCATGGTTTTCTTCAAAAGGGAGTTGTGTTATGCTGTTAATGTTTTGTGCTCCAAATATATATGATGCGTTTACGCCGGCAGAAACATATTTTCCTAATTTAATACCTGTGCCTAAATAAATGCGGTTTAGTCCGCCGCTTCCTTCATAGATGTAATCAGTAAGTACCGAACGATCTTCTCCATTATTATTTATAATCACATTGCTTTGTTCCAAAATGTTATAGCCCACACTGGAATAGGGCAGCAGGCCTACACTTGTGGCCCACCATTTTGTTATCGGAAAAGAAATGGCCAGGTGGTCTATTTGCATATTGTACCTGGAAAACTCCAGCTCATTTGACTTATAATTAGTATAACCGCCGGTTAGGCCTGCATCAAAAAGAAAAGTCATGGTGTCCTGAGAGGAATATGCAGCCGGATTCAAATAATTTATCTGATTTTTTGTTCGCCAGCCTATACCAATATTTCCCAGAGCTGGACTTTCACCAAAACCAGCAGTGTGTAAATCGCCAACTCCATACCTTGAATAAGGCGAATTTGAAGATCTTTGGGCATAGGAAACCCGGCTAATTCCTCCTGCTATAATAAGGAAAAAAACGATGAAAAATACGTTATGATTTTTTAACATTATATTCTAAAATTGCATTTAAACCTAACAGCGATAAATTTGAGACCACAAAGATGCTATTTTTTAACCTTTTTTCAAAGAATTTAGCATCGCCCCCCGTTAAAATCACCTTTACATTATGATATTTTTGATATATTTCATCAATATACCCTTTAATTTCCATGGTAATACCTCTAATAATACCTGCATTTATGGCCTCCGATGTTGATTGTCCAAAAGATTTTGTTATTTCTTCAGTGGGTGAGAGCAATGGGAGCTTGTCAGTAAATGTGTGAAGAGCTTTGTACCTCATTGAAAGACCGGGAGAAATATTTCCTCCCACGTATTCATTCAAATCATTTAACAGTTCGAATTTCAGCGCTGTGCCAGCATCAACTACAAGAACGTTAGTATTGGAAAATATATTGTTGGCACCTACAGCATCAGCAATCCTGTCATATCCAAGGGTGCTTTTTGTTTTATAATGAATTTTTATTGGGAGTGGCGTACCATGGTTTAAATAGATATACTTACCTGCAATATTTTCAATTTGCTTGCGCAGCAATGGGGCATCTTTTCTCACCGAAGAAATGATTGCGGCACGTATATTTTTACTTTGCTCCAGAATGTATCCGGGTAGTTGGTGTTGAGAGGAAGAAAACGATTCGAACCAGAGAAGCTCGTTTTTATAAAAAATTCCGGCTTTTGTAAAGGAGTTTCCCTGGTCAAGTATTAAATTCATTTAAGCAGGTGCCAATGGCTAAAATAATTTATCCTTTTTAAGGTAATACCGCACTCTTTGATAAGTAGATACATGCCGTTCTACCTTGGATTCATAAAGGTCTTTAATTGTAATCATGATGCCAGTTTCTTCCACATTACCGAACTCAGGATTGACTACCGTGCCAAATACCTTCATGGAAGGGGAAAGATTCATGTATGCATTAATCAGTGGAGGAATGTTTTCACCTAAATTTCTTACGCGTTTTGAAAGTATTTTATAATCTTCGAGATAATCCTTTCCTGAAAACACCTGATTCATTTCATCTTTATCCATTTCCACTTCCAGCGGCTCAATGGGTTTTATAAGATCTTTATTGTCATTGAAATGTTTGTCGAGAAAGAAAAGAATAAGATTTCGTGCTTCTATGTTGAATTGGGTGTACATGGTTACTTTTCCAAAAAAGTATTCCATCTCCGGATTGTCAACCATTATGGCGCCCAAACCATCCCAAAGATTATCAAGGGCAAACAATCCTTTCCGTGCCCTGCTGGTTGACTGATAATTGGGTTGCACAAAGGAACGCCCAAGTTCTATCATCTTAGGTAAAAAACCTACCTTAAATTCCTCGGAAAAAGTAAAAAGATGTGATGTAGAGAGCCTGCTGGCAATAGTATCGCCAGAATCACCTTTGTGTGGTATGTAAAACCGGTATCCTCCAAGCATCTCTTTATGCTTTGGATCCCATACTATTAGTTGCTGGTAAGGATCATCGGAAAGGTCAAATTCATCCACGTCCGTTTCTTCACCGGTTCCGCCGCCCGCCTGCCGGAAGGTTTCCTCTCTCAGCCTCCCTACTTCTTTCATCAGGTTAGGGGCTTCTTTATGTGAAAAGATATAGAGTTCATTATTTCCATAATTCGTATCTCTCACAAATTTATCTCTGGTTAGCTCAGAAATAAGCAAATCTTTATCAACCGGTGGAATGATGGGTTTCATTGTCAAAATTTATAAATAAGGCTTTAAGAAATATGGCCTGACATGCAAAAGTATGAAATTAATTTAAAAATATAAGTACTCCTGATTTTCATTATGTTTCTGGAAGCGCGTATACTTTATCCTTTACAAATTGTGCCCAGCCATTGTATGTGTTGGTATTGTTGAATGCCCTCCAGGATACCGGCTGACCAAAGGTAAGGGTAATGGTTTTATTTCTGTGCTTAAAAGTTTCATCAACCAGATAAAACATTTCAATATTTTTTTTGATTCCCAAGGCCTTACGCAATTTTGCAAAATTGTAAAAGAAACGTGAATTTCCGCCAGTGATGTGTACTGGTACAATATCTCTCTGGTATTTTACAGCTTTGGCAATGAAACTTTTTTTCCATTCAAGGTCAATTATTTCACCTTTTATTTTTCTTGAAACCAGCCCGGCCGGAAAAGTAAGGACCTGCCCGTCTGCCGCATATGTTCTTTCAATTAGTTCTGCATTCTCTCGGCTATGTGCACCATGTTTGTTAATGGGGATAAATAAAGGCCTTAATTGTTTGATGTTCATTAAAATATCATTTACAAAAAAATGGGTTTTTTGGTAATGTTTGCTCAGTGTATAAAGCAGTAATAAGCCATCAAATCCACCAAGCGGATGGTTGGCTGCAAAAATGTACCTCCCTTGCCTGGGGATGTTTTCTTCCCCTTTTACCAGGAGGGTGATGTTAAATTCTTTAATGTTGGCTTCCACAAAATCCAACCCAGATTTATTACCATGCTTCTCAAGAATTTCATTTACCTCATTTTCATGGATGATTTTCTTGATATATCCCATTGCAAAACCCGGTAATAGCTTTGCCAGACGAGGGTTTTTACTGTGAATCACCTCCCGGATGTCAATGGTTTTTGATTGTGCTTCTTTCACAGAAAATTCTCTTTTTATTTTGCTGATATTTTTATGCAAAAATATATATTTTTTTATTTAGAGATTAAGTAATTAGGGTCAACGGGTCAGTTTCCTTTTTGATTCAATGCGATGAAGTGGAAAAAGTTATTAACAAAGTGGTAAAAAATGGGGTAAAGTGGTAAAAAGTGGCGAATTTTTCATTATTTTTACATTCAAATTTAATTCTAATGACAAGCTTTATAGGCGATTATACATGCAAGGTTGATGCCAAGGGACGTATCATGCTTCCTGCAACTTTCAAGAAGCAGATGCCGGCGGGTGCAGAGGATAAGTTTGTTGTTAAAAAAGATATATATGAAAACTGTCTGACATTATTTCCTATAGATGAATGGAAGCGGCAAAATGAAAAGCTACGTAAGCGTGCCAATCCTTACAGTAAAGAGGGAGGTCGGTTTTTGCGGGGGTTTTATAAAGGAGCAGCTGAAATAGAGCTGGATGCCAGCAACCGGTTTTTGGTGCCACGCCGGCTGCTCGATGAGGTAAATATTTCCAAAGAGGCAGTGCTTGCCGGTCAGGACGGTAAAATAGAATTGTGGAACAAGAATGAGTACGAAGGATATGACATTGATGTAGAACTTGCTGAGAAATTTATGAGAGAGTCAATGAATAATGATGAATAATGATGAATTATCATGCCCCGGCAATGTTAAAAGAAACGCTGGATGGGTTAAATATAAAACCCAATGGGGTATATGTGGATCTTACATTTGGAGGAGGTGGTCATTCCAGAGGGATTATTGAGAGGCTAAGCCGAGGTGCTCTCTTTGCATTTGATCAGGATAAAGATGCGGCAGCAAACAAGCTTGATGATGAGAGGTTTTTTTTAATAGCGCATAATTTCAGGTATCTGAAGCATTTTATGCGGTATTTCGAGGTGTTGGGAATCGATGGTATTTTGGCAGACCTTGGACTTTCGTCTCATCATCTTGATACCCCGGAAAGGGGATTTTCTTTCAGAACGGACGGCCCCCTGGATATGCGCATGGACACTGAACAGGAAATCAATGCTGCCAATATTGTTAATACCTATAATGAAAAAGCGCTTGCAGATATTTTTAGGGATTTTGGAGATATTAAAGGAGCCAACAGGCTGGCGAAAGTAATTGTTGCGGCTAGAGCAGATTCCACGATTGATGCCATTGGACGGTTAATGTCTGTTACCAGTAAGTTTGCAGCGCCTGGAAAAGAATTTAAGTTTTATGCCAAATTGTTTCAGGCATTGCGCATTGAGGTCAATAATGAGTTAGAAGTCTTAAAGGAGATGCTTGAACAATCTGTGCAGCTACTTAAACCCCAGGGGCGTTTGGCGGTTATAACTTATCATAGCCTTGAGGATAAATTGGTTAAAAATTTTTTTAGGAGCGGGAAATTAAATGGCGTACAGGAAAAAGATTTTTATGGAAATATCATCACACCTTTTAAGGTGATAACAAAAAATGGAGTTACCCCATCTGAGGAAGAAATTAAAGAGAATAACCGGGTAAGAAGTGCCCGCTTAAGAGTTGCAGAAAAACGATAACTATGGCAGATCACCAAGAATATAGTGAAAGTATTGATTTTATTGATCAGAAGATTGAGCGTAAGGAACATAAATACTGGTCGCTTAAGGGTTTGATTGATGGAAGTTTACTGGCCAAAAATCAGTCGGTAATGCAATTGCCTTACATTCTTTTCCTTGTGATATTGTCTGTGTTTTATATTGCCAACAGGTATAGCACAGAACGGATCATTTCAGAAGCAAATGATTTGCGCAATGAGGTAAAAGAATTGCGATCAGAGGCTATTACCACATCAGCAGAACTGATGTTTATAAGCAAGCAATCAGAAGTGGTTCGCCTGATTGAACAAAAAGGACTGGGCCTGGAAGAAACACTTGATCCACCTATTAAAATTGAAATTGTTGAAGATTAATTATATATGTCAATAAAAAAAGACATACTCTGGCGGGTTGCCGCTGTTTATATTTTTACCGCTATCCTTGGTTTGATCATCCTTGGAAAAGCGGTTTATATTCAGTTTGCTGAGGGAGAGAAATGGAAATCGCGGGCGCAAAATATTACGCTCAAGGATATTACCATTAAATCAAACCGGGGAAACATCTATGCTGAGGATATGCGTCTACTTGCAAGTTCTATTCCTTATTATGAAATAAGAATGGATTTGGTTACACCCTCTTTAACCGATGATATTTTCTATTCCAAAATCGATTCTCTGGCTATGTCCCTTGCACGTCTTTTTAAGGACAGAAGCCAGTCCCAATACAAAAGGCAGCTTGTGCAGGCGCGTAAAGGCGGAGAACGCTACTACCTTGTGAAGAAGAATGTTAACTATCTTGAGATGAAGAAAGTCAGAGACTTTCCTATATTCCGCAGGGGACAATACAAGGGAGGACTAATTGTAAGACAGTACAACAAGCGTTTCCAGCCTCATATAAATCTTGCTTCACGTACCATAGGGTATACTTCGTTAGGAGAGCGGGGAAATATTGTGGGAATTGAAGGCGCTTACGATCATTATCTAAAGGGAATAAATGGAATAAGTTTAATGCAGCGTGCCACCGGTGGTGTTTGGGTACCCCTGAACGACGGCACCACAATTGATCCAAAAGACGGAAAAGACGTGGTAACCACAATTGATGTGAATTACCAGGATGTAGCAGAGAGTGCCCTGCTGAAACAATTGCTTAAGCACGAAGCGCACCACGGCACAGCTGTGCTCATGGAAGTGGCTACTGGGGATATTAAAGCAATTGCTAATCTCGAGAGGGACAACAAAGGAAATTACAGAGAGATATATAATTATGCCATTGGGGAGAGCATTGAGCCAGGCTCAACTTTTAAGCTTGCCTCTTTACTGGTAGCGCTGGAAGATGGGGTGGTAGACCTGGATGATACAATTGATACCGAAAATGGTAAAACCCGGTACTTTGATAAAGTAATAGAAGATACGGAACCTGAAGGGTATGGAAAAATAACGGTGAACAGGGTTTTTGAGGTTTCCTCAAATGTTGGAGTAGCGAAAATAATCTCAGAAAATTACAGGGGAAGAGAAAACAGATTTATCGACAGATTATATGCCATGCATCTGAATGAAAGGCTTGGAATTGAAATAAAGGGGGAAGGCAAGCCGGAAATTAAATACCCTGATGATAATCTTTGGTCAGGAATATCTCTACCAATGATGGCCCACGGTTATGAAGTACGGCTAACACCCTTGCAGATACTAGCTTTTTACAATGCTATTGCAAATGGGGGGAAATTGGTCAAGCCAAGGTTTGTAAAAGAAGTGAGTTACCATGGACAGACCATTGAGAAATTCGATGTTGAAGTGATAAATCCATCAATTGTGTCTCAATCTACCCTGGTTAAAGCCCATAAAATGCTGGAAGGAGTGGTCGAGAATGGTACAGCCTCCAACCTGAAAACATCTAATTACAAAATTGCAGGAAAAACCGGCACTGCTCAGATAGCCAATGAGAAATTTGGTTACCGCACAAATTCAAAAGTGAGCTATTCTGCTTCATTTGTTGGATACTTTCCTGCCGACAACCCCAGATACTCCTGTATTGTAGTGATAAATGGCCCCTCCAAAAGTGTGTATTATGGAAATCTCGTTGCAGGACCCGTATTTAAAACAATTGCAGATAAAGTGTACGCCACCAATCTCTCTTTGAATAAGACACTTGTAAAGGCAGATGAGCAACCGGTGGTTGATGCACCTTATACCAAAATCGGGAGTAAAAATGAATTGAATGAAGTGCTGGCACACCTTAATATTCCTGTTGAGGCATCTGGTGAAGTCGACAAACACAGTTATGTGATCACCTCAAAACAAGATGGGTATATTGCATACAAGCCTTATAGGTTAAATAAAAACCTGGTGCCTAATGTCAGGGAAATGGGGCTTAAAGATGCTGTTTACCTGTTGGAAGATATGGGTTTTGATGTGCAGGTAAAAGGCAGAGGTAAAGTAGTATCGCAATCGTTACAGGCAGGTGCCAGGTATCAAAAAGGTCAGCGAATTGTATTAGAAATGAGTTTTTTATAGATGATTGAAAACAGATTGACATATTTGCTTCAGGGACTTGAATATTTTGCTGTTCAGGGCGATATCAATATTCATATTTCAGGTATTGCATTTGATTCACGCGAGGTAAAAGAGGGTTTTTTATTTGTAGCGGTAAAGGGAACGCTTACCGATGGACATAAGTATATCTCTCAGGCTATAGAAAATGGCTGCAGGGCAATCGTATGTGAGGAAATGCCAGCGAAAGTTTCATCAGATCCGGTATATATTACGGTGGGGGATAGCGCCCGTTTCTTAGGGCTTTTGGCTTCGGCTTTTTATCGTCATCCATCACGTTCATTAAAAGTGGTTGGAGTAACAGGTACCAATGGCAAAACAACAATAGCCGGGCTGCTGCATGCCCTTGCACTAAAGCTTGGTTTCGAGGCCGGACTTATTTCTACCGTAGGAAATAAAATAAACGAAGAAATTTTAGCTGCCACACATACCACTCCGGATCCTGTAAAAATTAACCACTTAATGCATCAAATGACAGAGCGCGGATGCACTTTTTGTTTTATGGAGGTAAGCTCTCATGCCGTGCATCAGCAACGAATAGCAGGGTTGCATTTTGCAGGTGGAATTTTTACAAACCTGACACATGACCATCTCGATTATCATGGAACATTTAAAAACTATCTGGAGGCCAAGAAAAAGTTCTTCGATGATTTGCCACCAGATGCATTTGCGCTTGTGAACTCCGATGATAAAAACGGGCTGGTTATGATCCAAAACACCCGGGCAACCAAAAAAACATATGCTTTACGCAAAAGTGCAGATTATAAAGCAAAAATAATTGAGAGCCACTATGAAGGCTCGCTGTTGACGATAAACAGGAAAGAAGTATGGATAAAACTCCCGGGCCTGTTTAATGCCTACAATTTACTTGCCGTATATGGTGCCGCAAGCTTACTTGCACTTGATGATGACCAGGTTTTGGAAGGATTAAGTTCATTGCAGCATGTTCCTGGACGGTTTGATATTCTTCGTGCTTCAAATGGTACAACAGCTGTAATTGACTATGCCCATACACCCGATGCGCTGTTAAATGTTCTGAGTACCATAAACGGACTGAGAAAAGGTAGTGAACGAATAATTACCCTGGTGGGTGCGGGTGGCAACCGTGATACAGCCAAACGCCCTGTGATGGCGCGTACAGCTGTGGAGCAGAGTGATATTGTTATTTTAACAAGTGATAACCCCAGGAATGAGAAGCCGGATGATATTTTGAATGATATGTTGAAAGGCGTACCGGAAGGTACAACGGTGCAGGTGATATGTATAACCAGCCGGGCAGACGCAATTAAAACTGCCTGTATGCTGGCGAAAGATAATGATGTAATATTAGTAGCAGGTAAAGGTCATGAAACCTATCAGGAAGTGGAAGGTGTCCGTTATCATTTCGATGATAAGGAACATATTTTAAGAAACTTTAACCAAATGGTCTAATTATGTTGTACTACTTATTCAGCTATCTCGAGCAATTTGATATCCCCGGAGCAGGTATGTTTCAATATATCTCATTCCGGTCATCATTATCTGTGTTAACATCACTGATTATTTCACTCTTATTTGGGAAAAAAATTATTCAATTGCTGCAGAAAAAGCAAATTGGCGAAATTATAAGAGATCTTGGCCTTGAGGGGCAGATGCAGAAAAGGGGCACCCCTACAATGGGTGGACTTATCATCCTTACATCCATACTTGTTCCTACCCTGTTGTTTGGCGATCTCAGTAATGTTTATGTTGTATTAATGATTATCACTACACTATGGCTGGGGTTTGTTGGGTTTATGGATGATTATATAAAAGTTTTTAAAAAGAATAAAAAAGGATTGGCCGGACAGCTAAAAATTGCCGGGCAGATTGTGTTGGGATTAATTGTGGGACTTACACTTTATTTGCATCAGGATGTGGTAGTCAGAGAAAAAGTTCTGCTTCCTTCCGGCGAACCCAAAATGGAAATTGTAGAGGGGCAGGATAATATTGAGCCAGAAATGGCTGTGGTAACCAGAGATGTTAAGTCTACAAAAACCACCATTCCCTTTTTTAAGAATAATGAGTTTGATTACGCACAACTGGTAGGCTTTTTAGGTGAAAAATTTCAGTGGATTGTATGGGTGGTTTTTGTGATAGTGGTTATCTTCATTATAACCGCAGTTTCAAATGGCGCTAATATGACCGACGGCCTTGATGGTCTGGCTACCGGTACCTCAGCTATAATAGGTGCCACGCTTGGAATACTGGCTTATGTTTCGGGTAATATGATTTATGCGGATTACTTGAACATTATGTATATACCTTACCTGGGAGAGTTGGTAATATTTATGAGTGCTTTCATTGGAGCAACCGTTGGCTTTTTGTGGTTTAATTCTTACCCTGCACAAGTGTTTATGGGAGATACAGGAAGTTTGTCGCTGGGGGGTATTATTGCCGTGGTGGCTATTATCATTCGTAAAGAACTGATTATTCCTGTTTTATGCGGTATCTTTTTCGTGGAAAGTATTTCAGTAATGTTGCAGGTATCCTATTTTAAATATACAAAGAAAAAATTTGGTGAAGGACGCAGGATTTTCAAGATGGCTCCTCTACATCATCACTATCAATTAAAAGGATTTCCCGAATCAAAAATTGTGGTTAGATTTTGGATAGTTGGGATTTTGCTTGCAGTAATTTCAGTGGTAACATTAAAAATCAGATAAGAATGGAAAAACGTGTGGTTATTTTAGGCGCTGGCGAAAGTGGAACAGGAGCAGCCATTCTGGCAAAAAAGAAGGGATTCGATGCCTTTGTTAGCGATGCTGGTGCCATTCCTGCAAAATATAAGGAAAAACTTAACGAATATGCCATCGGTTTTGAGGAAAATATGCATACCCCAGAACTTATTCTGAATGCTGACGAGGTAATTAAAAGTCCGGGCATACCCGAAACGGCTTCCATGGTGAAACAAATTAGAAATAAAAATATCAGAATTATTTCTGAAATAGAATTTGCCGGCAGGTATACAAATGCTTTTAAGGTTTGTATAACAGGCAGTAACGGAAAAACCACCACCACGTCTTTGATCCATCATATGTTACAAAAAGCGGGTTTAAATGCCGGACTTGCAGGTAATATCGGTAAGAGTTTTGCATGGCAGGTGGCAGAAGAGAATTATGACTTTTATGTGCTGGAGCTAAGTAGTTTTCAGCTTGACGGCATGTATGATTTTAAAGCCGACATTGCCATATTGCTGAATATTACACCAGATCATCTTGATCGGTATGATTATAACCTTCAAAATTACGTTGACAGTAAATTCAGGATTACCAGAAATTTATCTGAAGATGAATACTTTATCTTTTGCAGCGATGATGAAATCACCATTCGTGAGCTTGAGCGGATAGTGCTTAAAACAAAGCAACTTTCTTTTTCATTCCGGAATGAACGCCGTACCGGGGCATATGTCAATGAAAATCAAATGCACATTAACTTTGAAGATGTAGATTTTTCCATGACACTGAATGACCTTTCCCTTAAAGGAAAGCATAATTTATACAATAGCATGGCTGCAGGTATTGCCGGCAATGTTTTAAAAATAAGGAAAGATATTATCAGAAAAAGCCTGTCTGATTTTCAGGGTGTTGAGCACCGTTTAGAAAAAGTGTTAAGTGTTCATGGCATTAAATTTATAAATGATTCTAAAGCCACAAATATCAACTCAACCTGGTATGCCCTGGAAAGTATGGGTAATGATGTAATATGGATTGCAGGAGGCATTGATAAGGGAAATGATTACAGTACCCTTTATCATTTGACTGACAATAAGGTAAAAGCCCTCATTTGCCTTGGAAAAGATAACACTAAATTGTTAAATGCCTTTGAGGGGCGTATTAAAACCATAGTAGAAACCACATCCATGCAGGAGGCTGTTCGCTCTGCGTATTATCTGGGAAAAGATGGTGATGAAGTTCTTTTGTCGCCTGCATGTGCAAGCTTTGACCTTTTTGATAATTATGAGGATAGAGGAAAACAATTTAAAATGGCAGTAAGAGATTTATAACATATGGGAATAATTACCACCATACGGAAATATTTTAAAGGAGATGGCGTAATCTGGGCTGTGATTGTATTGCTATCTCTGATTTCGCTTTTGGCTGTTTACAGTTCCACTGGCACATTGGCCTATAAGTATCAGGAGGGAAACACCGCTTACTACTTTATCAAGCACGGGTCTTTTATGTTGCTGGGATTGCTGGTTATTCTCATTACCCATAACATTCCTTATAAATATTTTTCCAGACTTAGTCAGCTGTTTTTGTTTATATCCATACCAGCCCTTGCTTTTACGCTCGTTTTGGGTACAAGCCTTAACGAAGCTTCCCGCTGGCTTACCCTTCCGGGAATTGGCATCACCATTCAAACATCTGATTTTGCAAAGCTGGCGCTGATTATGTATGTGGCACGGATATTATCCCTAAGGCAGGATCAGATAAAAGAATTGAAAAGTGCTTTTTTACCAGTGATTATTCCTGTAATGGTGGTTTGCGGTTTGATATTACCCGCGAATTTGTCCACAGCACTTATCTTATTCGCCACCTCCATGGTGTTAATGTTTATTGGGCGGATAAGTTTTAAGTACCTGCTTGTTTTTGCAGGAACAGGGATGGTTGTGCTTGCCTTATTCTTATTAATTGCTACTAAATTTGAATTTGAAGGACGTATAGGGACCTGGCAAAGCCGAATTGAATCATTCCGTAACGGAGAAGAAGATCCGGAAGGTAATTATCAGGTAGAGCAGTCAAAAATTGCGATTGCTTCAGGTGGTATTCTGGGTAAAGGTCCCGGAAACAGTACGCAACGGAATTTTCTCCCGCATCCGTACTCTGATTTTATTTATGCTGTCATTATTGAGGAATATGGCATTATTGGAGGACTGGTGGTTTTAGCCTTATATCTTTACCTGCTGTACAGGGCTGGGGTTATTGTACGTAAGAGTAACAGGGCTTTTCCGGCCTTGCTTGCTATTGGACTGACAATAAGCCTGGTTTTTCAAGCGATGATCAATATGGCAGTTGCCGTGAATCTTTTTCCCGTTACCGGTCAAACCCTACCCCTGGTGAGTATGGGAGGGTCTTCTCTCTTATTTACAAGTACTGCGTTGGGGGTAATATTGAGTGTGAGCAGGGGAGTAGCCAAGCAAGAGGAAACAACATTAAATGACAATGAAGACGATGAGTAAACCAGTAAAATATAAAATTATCATTAGTGGCGGAGGTACAGGTGGGCATGTTTTTCCTGCCATTGCCATCGCCGATGCTCTTTCCAAAATGCTTCCCGGCATAGAGATTTTATTTATTGGTGCACTGGGAAGGCTTGAAATGGAAAAAGTGCCTGCTGCAGGTTATAAAATTATTGGATTACCTGTTTCTGGTTTCATCAGAAAGTTGAGTGCGGGAAATATAAAGGTGGTATTAAATCTTTTAAAAAGTCTCAGGCAATCAGGACGTATCATTAAAGAATTCCGTCCCGATGCTGTTGTTGGTGTGGGAGGGTACGCGAGCGGACCGGTTTTGTGGGTAGCAGGGAATAAAAACATTCCGGTACTTATCCAGGAACAGAATTCCTATGCCGGGGTAACTAATAAGCTCTTAGGAGGTAAAGCCAAACGCATATGTGTGGCTTATCCTGAGATGGATAAATATTTTGAGGCTTCAAAAATAGTATACACTGGAAATCCTGTGCGTGCTGCATTGTTTACCAAAGCTCCGGAAAAGGAAAAGGCCCTGCGTTTTTTCGGATTGGATTCAAATAAAAAAACGATTTTAATAATTGGCGGTAGCCTTGGAGCGCGGACAATTAATAACAGTATACTGGAGTCTTTAGCCGATTTTGCCGGTAACAATGAAACACAACTGTTATGGCAAACCGGAAAATTTTATTATAAAAATATCCTGGAGCAATCAAAAGAGAAAGAAACTAAGAATATTAAAATATTCGACTTTATAGGGCGGATGGATATGGCCTATGCTGCCGCTGATATTATCGTTTCAAGGGCAGGGGCAGGCACAATATCAGAACTTGCTTTGGTAGGGAAACCTGTAATTCTGGTGCCCTCACCAAATGTTGCGGAAGACCACCAGACAAAAAACGCCCGTGCCCTGGTTAAAGAAAATGCAGCATTGCTGGTTGCTGATAATGAGGCGAGTGCAAAACTAACAAAATCAATTTTTAAATTGTTAACTGACGATACACGGAAACATGAACTGGCAGTGAATATTAAAAAAATGGCAGTGCATAACTCTGCTGAGCAAATTGCAGAGGAAGTGCTTAAACTAATTAAGGCAAACTAGATGGATCTCAACAAAATTGAAAATGTTTATTTCATTGGTATCGGCGGCATTGGAATGAGTGCACTGGCCCGGTATTTCCTTGCGATAGGAAAAACTGTTTCAGGATACGACCGTACGGCCACAACACTTACCTCACAAATTAGCCGGGAAGGTGTTGATGTTCATTTTGTTGAGGATATTCATCTTATTCCTCCCAGGTTTTTTGATAACCCGGATAAAACATTGGTGGTTTATACGCCTGCCGTTCCTAAAAATCATACAGAACTGGTGTATTTCCGGAATAATAATTTTAATGTTTATAAACGTTCTGAAGTTTTAGGGCAGATAACCCGTGAGAAATTTACGATTGCTGTAGCTGGCACGCATGGTAAAACTACGATATCCACCATGTTGGCGCACATACTCAGTTCAGCAGGCATTGGCTCAACCGCCTTTCTTGGCGGTATTTCCAAGAATTTCCGCTCCAATATGGTCATTGACCCTAATTCTGAATACATGATTGTAGAGGCTGACGAATTTGACCGTTCTTTTCTTTGCCTCTTCCCTTCTGTTTCTATCATCAGTTCGGTTGATGCTGACCATATGGATATTTATGGAACGCTGGACGAATTACAAAAGGCATTCTGTGCTTTTGCCCGACAGTTAAAAGTGCGGGGGAGGCTTATTCATAAACAGGGCATTCAACTAACGCTGAACGAGGATGAAGACTTTATCATTTTTAAATATGACATTGAAAAACAGGCAAATTTCTATGCTAAAAACATTCGGGTTTATAATGGTGTCAATTACTTTGATATTGTAACTCCCAGCCTAGAAATTCAGAATTGTTCTTTGGGAGTTTCCGGTAAGGTGAACATTGAAAATTCCGTGGCCGCAGTTGCAGTGGCTGTTCTGCTCGGTATTGGAGCAGATTCTATAAGGCAGGCATTGCGTACCTATAGTGGTGTCAAGCGCCGGTTCGATTACCAGATAAATCTACCCGATCTGGTGTACATTGATGACTATGCCCACCACCCGGAAGAGCTAAGGGCAACTATAGATTCTGTAAGAGATCTTTATCCTGACAGAAAAATTACTGCTGTTTTTCAACCTCATTTGTACTCCAGAACGCGTGATTTCGCTGATGATTTTGCAAGGGAATTGAGTAAGGTGGATAAACTGTTTCTACTCGACATTTATCCGGCACGGGAAGAGCCTGTTCCTGGGGTAACCTCACGACTGATATTTGATAAAATTACCGACACGGATAAAATACTTTGCTCCCATGAAGAAATGGTGAACCTGGTGGTTAACAGCGAGCTGGATATTTTACTTACCCTTGGTGCCGGAGATATTGATACCCGGGTAGATTATTTAAAGAAGATGATTATGGCCAGATATGAATCCGGCGATGAACTTGAAGATGAAGTAACCTGATGAAGATAAAATGAAGAAAAAAATTTTACATGTAACCGCTGCTCTTATGTTGCTGGCTGTTTTAGGTCTGGCTTTTGGCTTTACAAGCAAAAAGGTTGAGGATGTGGTTTGTCATAAAATAAACATCATCATTAAGGACAGTATCCGGCATCAGTTTTTGAATGAGGAGAAAATAGAAAATATCATCCGTAGCACGGATCAAAAGGTGCTCGGATATCCTGTTTCAGTAGTAAATACACATGAGCTGGAGGAATACTTCAAGGGACATGCTTATATAAAAAGCTTTGAAGCCTATAAAACCATGGATGGTGTATTGCATGCTGAAGTATACCAGCGTGAGCCTGTGGTAAGGATAATGAACAGCAAAGGACAAAGTTATTATCTAGACAGGGATGGAAATATCATCCCTTTAAAAAAAGACTACACAGCCCATGTAATTATTGCAAATGGCCATATTTCCGAGTCCTTTGACCCTTTGCGCGGTGGCAACATCTATCAGTTAAGCCGCGAGAATCCAAACAAGAGCAAAACACTCTTCTCACTTGTGAAAATGGCAGATTATATTGCTTCCAATGATTTCTGGAATGCCCAGATCGAGCAGATTTATGTACACCGGAATGGAGAATTGGATATAATTACACGTGTAGGGGCTCACTTAATCCGGTTTGGAACTGCCGTTGATTTTGATAAGAAATTACAAAAGCTTAAATCTCTTTATGTAAATGGCTTTTCAAATGGTAGCTGGAACGACTACGAAATAATTAATTTAAAATATAAAAATCAGATAATCTGTACAAAACGATAATATTATGACACACCCTAAGAATTTAATTGCAGCCATTGATATTGGCACAACCAAAATTGTCACTGTTCTTGGCAGGATAAATGAAAAGCAAAAGGTTGAGATTCTCGGACTGAGCAAAACCGAATCTACCGGCGTTCGCAGAGGCGTGGTACTGAACATTGAAGAAACAGTTAATGCGATTAAAAAAACGGTGGAAGAAGTCCGGGCATCTACGGGTGAGGACTTTACCAATGTTTATGTGGGTATTGCCGGACAGCACATCAAAAGCGTACGCAACCGCACCCATATTCACCGGGATTCATACGACGATGAAATTACACAGGAGGATGTGGATGCACTTATTGCTGACATGTATAAGTTAAACATAGATATTGGCGAGGAAATAATCCACGTGTTGCCGCAAAATTTTGTGGTTGACAGCGAAACCGGTGTTAAAAATCCGGTTGGAATGTTTGGGCGCAGGCTTGAAGGCAATTTCCATATAGTAATTGGCCAGATTACCTCTGCCCGTAACATTGAAAAATGCGTTAGCAGGGTAGGGTTTAAAGTTAACAGCCTTGTACTTGAGCCACTGGCTTCAGCAAAGGCAGTTTTAACTGAAGATGAAAAAGAAGCGGGTGTTGCACTGGTTGATATTGGTGGCGGTACTACAGATGTGGCAGTATATTATGATGGGGTTATACGGCACACGGCTGTAATACCTTTCGGCGGATTTGTAGTTACACAGGATATTAAAGAGGGATGTTCCATTTTGATGCGGCAGGCTGAATTGTTGAAGGTACAATATGGGTCGGCACTTGGCGATATTGCCAACGATGATAAAGTAGTGACTATTCCTGGCATTAGTGGCAGAGAACCCAAAGAGATATCATTTAAAAATCTGGCCTACATCATCCAGTCAAGAATGGAGGAAATTATTGATGCGGTAACTTTTGAAATAGAAAGTAGTGGTTACATAGAGAAATTAAGTGCAGGTATAGTAATAACAGGTGGAGGGGCTCTTTTGAGACATCTCTCACAACTGGTGCGCTTTCGCACAGGTATGGATGTACGCATTGGATTTCCGGGGGAACATATTTCCGGAGAAATGAGTGAAGAAATCAACCAGCCGATGTATGCTACCAGCATAGGTCTTATCCTTAAGGGCTATGAAATGGATCAGGCAGCCGTTATTGACAGCGTACCAGAGATGAAGGATAATGATGAGATTATGGACTCTGAGCCAAAAAATGAGCAAGAAGTAAAAGACGGTGAGAAGGAGGAAAAGAAAAAAAATAAACAGAAAACAGGAATTTTTGACACGCTAAAAAAGACCATTACAGATATATTTGAAGAAAACGATGCGCAGATATAAGAGACTCCGTTTTCTGAATATTTTTCTTTTGTAAAACCTATAAAAACAAATATTATGGCTGATGAACTTATAAATTTTGATCTCCCGAAAGATAAATCCTCAATAATAAAGGTTATTGGTGTTGGCGGAGGCGGAAGCAATGCAGTAAACTACATGTTCCGGCAGGGCATAAAGGATGTGAACTTTGTGGTTGTGAATACAGATTCGCAAGCATTACAAAACAGTCCCGTTCCTGTTAAAGTACAGATTGGGGCATCGCTTACCGAAGGTCGTGGAGCTGGAAGTAAACCTGATGTTGGCCGGCAGGCAGCGATTGAAAATATCGATTCCATTAACGAAGTGCTAGAATCTAACACCAAAATGGTTTTTATTACGGCAGGAATGGGTGGAGGAACCGGTACCGGCGCTGCGCCGGTAATTGCCAAAGCGGCCAAAGAAATGGGAATTCTCACTGTAGCAATTGTTACCATTCCTTTCCGGTTTGAGCGGCAGACCAGGATAAATCAGGCCATAGAAGGAATAAATGAATTAAAGGAGTACGTAGATTCCCTGCTTGTGATTAACAATGAAAAACTAAGGGAAATATTTGGCGACCTGAAAATTTCAGAGGCTTTTTCGCGGGCAGATACCGTTCTGGCTACAGCAGCCAAAGGTATCGCAGAAATTATCACTGTTCACGGATACATCAATGTCGATTTTGCCGATGTACAAACAGTGATGTCAGACAGTGGTGTGGCCATAATGGGATCCGGAAAAGGCTCCGGAGAGAATCGTGCGCTTGATGCCATCCAGGAAGCTGTAAATTCACCATTGTTAAATAACAATGATGTTACCGGTGCCAAAAATATTCTGCTCAATATTACTTCCGGCGAGAGTGAACTTAGTATGGATGAGGTGGGTGAAATTACGGATTATCTAAACAATGCCATCTCGCAGGACGCACTTATTATATGGGGGCTGGGTGTTGATGAAACCCTTGGCGAAGGTGTAAATGTAACCATTATTGCTACTGGATTTGAGGCTGCCAATATTCCTGAACTTTATGTTCGGAAAAGGCAGATTAACCGTGTTTCCCTTGGTGAAGAAAAGCCTGATAATAACAGTAAAAATGCTTTTGAATTAAAAGACAACAAGCAGGATAAATCCAGAATTGATGATTATGACCCACAGCGCACCATAGTGTTTGATGAATTTGACTCAGAGCCGGAAAATGGGCTTACCGACAAAAAAAAGGTGGAAGCTTTTCGCTCAGTGATTAACGAACAAAAATCAGCAGAACGGGTGCGCATTCTTAAATCAACACATGCAAGGCTTAAAACGGCGAGTTACAACAATCCGGATGATAAAGATAACATTGACAAACTGGAAATGGAGCCTGCATACCTTCGCAAGAATGTGAAAATTGAGGACGATGAAAAGCTTTCACAGTCATCAAATATTTCAAGGTATACCCTTTCTGAAGACGAAGATAAAAAGCCCAGGCTTCGACCAGACAACCCCTGGTTGCATGATAATGTAGATTAACCCGGAAACGGATACCCTGATTCTGAAAATGATATTGAATCAGGTTATTATCTTTTTTTATTTTCATCATAAACCTGCGATGCTTCTACCACGAATTTAATAATAACTTGCAATTTGTTTATATATGAAATAAACCCAAATTGAGCGATTACGCTCAATCGTTTAAGTAAAGGTAAGCTTTTCACCTCACCTATTCGGTGAAAAGCAACCCCGTTTATCGGGGC